>Ga0137379_10000080_pt1 | contig 75593 bp, 50 predicted proteins | sample SagtaG_18_FD_104812 | JGI IMG/M metagenome (GOLD analysis project Ga0137379, IMG submission 104812) | Vadose zone soil microbial communities from Sagehorn Ranch, Mendocino, California, USA - Sage2_L_80_16 metaG | ecosystem: Environmental > Terrestrial > Soil > Vadose zone | place: USA...
GTAAAGGCCGGGCCATCCATGCGCCGGTTGGCAAGCCACCAGAGCGTTACCAGAACGGCACTGGCAAGTATCGCTCCCTCCACGGTCAGCAGGATCTTCAGCCAGGTGAGGGAGCCGATCTGCTTGCCGGCCAGGTTGTGGATCAGGGTGGCGGGCATGAGCAGGAAGTAGGTCAGCTTTTCGGCCGATGGCCAGAACGTCGGGGGGAGAAAATTGGTGCGCTGGATGAGGAAGCCGGTCAGGATCAGTGCCAGGACCGGTATGAGCGCGTCGGTGATGGAGTTCATGCAGCCCTCTCCTTATCGTTCGGAATCCGGAGCGGAGAATAGCACAGGCCTGCTTCAAATAATACCCGGACTTCGCGGTATCGTTCGTTCCGTACTCAGGGACCGGTAGCGCGTGCTAGGTGCCATACGACAGAAAAACGCTTTCTTCTGTCCCCTATTGCGCCTGTGCCGCAGCGCTACCACGCACTTCAAAAGAAACGGTGTCATGCGTTTTTCCTGAAATGTCGATTAGTGCGAGATCGTATCTACCGGGGCGTGGTACCCAACGCCTCCCGTCCTCGCCAGGCGGGAGCAGCTCCCCATTCAGTTGCCACCTGAGCTCATTGCGGCCGCCGTTCTCCACTTCAAAAAAGACCCGCTGATTTTCTTCAGGGATATCCGGATCAAATACGATGGCGGTTCCGTCGGGGGGATAGGCAATCCGGGGGATCAGCCACGTATCGTGCTTGGCCGGGTCGGTTGCCCGGGACGACGGCTCGGTGCCTGCCAGATACAGTTCGTTCCGCTCCAACTCGCTGCCTGAGCGGAACGACGCCCGTGCCGAAACAACGCCAGCCGGTTGCGGCGGCGCAGTACTGCGGCTGCCGCGCTGAAGGTAGTTCATTACTTCCAGCCAGACCGGGGCGGCTCCGGAGATGCCGGAGACATTCCACATCGGCTCACCGCCAAAATTACCGACCCAGACGGCGACCGTATAGCGGCGCGAAAAGCCTACACACCAGTTGTCACGCATGTCCTTGCTCGTTCCGGTTTTGACGGCGCTCCAGAAGCGGGTGGTAAGCGGGTTGTCGAAGCCGAATGTAATGCTTCGCGATGAACGGTCAGCCAGGATATCGGTAACGATGTGGGCGGCGTTGCGTTCCATGACACGTCGGGTTTTTCCTCCGCTGCCGGGTGACAGCCGAAGGTCGCTCCGGATGCCTCCCAGGGCAAGCATGCGATAGGCGTTTGCCAGCTCTTCCAGCGATACATCGGCGGTGCCGAGCGCCAGGGAAAATCCGTAGAATTCGGCGGGTCGCCTCAGATCAAATCCGGCATGGCGGAGCCGATCCGCAAACGGTTCGGTGCCGACGAGCAGTTGGGTTCTCACCGCCGGAATGTTAAGGGATGACGACAGCGCGGTCCGTACGCTGACAGGGCCACGCGAGCGGTGATCGTAATCATGCGGGACATAGAGCCCGCGCTCCGTCGGGATATGCAGGGGGGAGTCGTCGAGCAGTGATGCAGCCGTCAGCAAGCGCTTTTCTATGGCAAGTCCGTATAGAAACGGTTTCAGGGTTGAACCGGCCTGCCGTCGGGCGGTTACGCCATCCACCTGGCTGTTCCCGATACTCCCCACATAGGCGAGTACATTACCTGTCGCGTTCTCAACCACGATCAGGGCTCCTTCACTAACATTACGTCCCTGAAGCGCATCGAGTTGCTGGCGCATGGTCTCCATGGCAAGGCGTTGCAATCTGAGATCAAGTGTCGAAGGGATGCGGCGGTGTGCCGTTTGTCCGCTGTTGACATGGCCGGACCCGGCGCTCGCAGTCAACCGCCGGGCTACATGCGGAGCAAGCGCGATGCGTGGCAGCACCCGGTAGGGACGTGACAGCCGTTCTGAAGCAAACATTCGCACGCCATCAAGGTTTGTATGAGGCGACAGCGACTGTGCGAGGGCTGCCGCACGCCCTCCCACCTCAGTTGGCAGGGCGTTGGGGGAGCGTATAAGGGCCGCCAGGACGTATGATTCACGGTCGTCAAGTCCGGACGGCTCCTTGTCGAACAACCCCCTGGAGGCGGCGGCTATCCCCTGCAATTCGCCCCTGAAGGTGACCAGGTTCAGGTAGGCTTCGAGTATCTCATCTTTTTGCCAAAGCTTCTCCAGATCGCGGGCAGCCTCCATCTGGTCCAGCTTCTGCCGAACCGTCTTGTGTCCTTTCGAAGTCCAGCCCGCCTTCACCATCACGGCAAGCTGCATGCTGATGGTACTGGCTCCGCGCTTTTTTGAGCTGAACAGCCTGCCGAGAGCTGCCGCGCCTACCGCCTTCCAGTCGATACCGGCATGTTCATAAAAGTGATGGTCTTCCGAATGCAGAACAGCCTTCACCAGAGCCGGCGAGACGTTTTTCAGTTCCACCCAGTCAAGGCGGCGGCCGCTCTTGTCGATCCGCAGCTCATGGATCACTTCGCCGCGCCGGTCGAGAATGAGCGCGTCAGAGCAGCGGTGGGCCGACTTTACCTGCTGGAAAGAGGGGAGGGCGCTCGCCTCGGTTGCCAGGACAAGTAACACAAACAGCAGGATCGCTTTCACGAGAGACATCACTCCCCGACTTTCAACATCTGATTCGGAGCCTCGCCGAACATCTCCGGCGCATAGAGCGCTTCAACCCTGGTCGGCGGCAGGCGGAAATCACCTTCATTATTGAAGCGGATTGTATATTCGACGATCATTTTCCCTTTGGGGAGATAGTCGTAGTAGGCGCGGTAGGCCTCAAAACTCCGCTCGTCGAAGACCGGCCAACTCTGCTTCCGCTCCCCCTCGGTCACGATGGAGGAATCCCTCCCGAGTCCCGAACCGAGAATCGTAGTCCCGGCCGGAACCGGGTCGCTGACCGCAACCCAGGTCATGTCGCTTTGTGCATCTATCTCCAGCCGCACCCTGGCTGCATCGCCACGGCTCCACCGGTTTTTTACCCTCTGCTCTACGGGGGTTACCGTTTTCTTGATGTGGTAGCCGCTGGAGAGCGGTTCCTTGAGCGGAATGGCGGCAAGCGTCATGAGCGTGGCCCACGGTTTCCCGCCGCCATTGTGGTGAATGCCGATTTTGGCCGTCCCTTCCGGCCAGGGGAAGGAGAGTGTCTTCCCTTTCTTGTCCGTGCCCCAGTCGGTCGATTTTGTCGAATTGGCGATCTCCACCCTGGTGGTCCCGCTAACCGTGGTTGCCTCGAACTTTTTCGAAAATCTGTCCATCGCCACGACCCCCCAGGCATTGGCGATGGTAGTTTCCCATGCCCCTTGTTGCTGGCGGGCCACTGCGCCCCGCACCAGCCGGGGGAAGTCTTCCCGCCAGGCGCTCTCGTCCATGAACGTGAGCAGGGTGCGCAGGGCGTTGGTGTCCGCCGAAACCATCAGCCACCAGAGCCGGTCCGACCGTTCGGTGGAGAAATTCATGACCGTTCCCTGGAAGTTCAGCCGTGAACGGATGATCTGCTCCGCCTCCTTTAGCCTCTTTGCCCGGTCGGGCAGATCCTGGGTTCGCTTCAGGATGTTCAGCCAGTCCAGCACCGCCGAGGTGGGCCAGAGATTGGGCTCTAATGCGACACTTGAGAGGAGCTTGGTGTCTACCTTGCCTCGCTGGGAAAGAGCCTCGATCGCGGCCAGTTTCCGGATGGAGAGGTCAGCCATGCGCAGCGACGATTCCCGGTGAATCTTCCCTTCGATGAACGCGACAAGCCCCTTTTCCATCTGCTTTATCAGGCTTTTCGGCAGTTCCAGTCCTGCTTCCCTGGAGATGGAGAGGATGTAGGCGGTCAGCATCGGGTTACCGTCAAGCCAGGGAGAAGGGAAGTATTTCACCAGGCCGTCACTGTCCAGATAGGAGGGGAGAACCGTCAGAATCTGTTTCCAGAGGGCATCGTCCTTGAGGCTGATCGCCCGCGACACGGTCTGCTCCATACAGGTATAGGGATAGTTTTTCATGTAATGGATGACACCGCCGAGCCCCTCGGTCAGCCTGGCGCGCATGACCACGTTGACACCGCCGCGTCCCTTGAGCGCATCGTCCGGCATTCTCACGTCCAGGCCATATTCTTTATCCACTTGGGTCACCGTTGCCTGATAGACATGAACCGGGACGGCTGCGACAACCCGCTGGCTCACCTTGACACTGTCGGCGCCATCGCCGTTCTCTTCCTTGACCTGAACTTCCCATGTCGCAGTTTCAATGCCCGCAGGCACATCTGCGGGCCATGTGACCTCTTTCGCTTCTCCTGGGGCCAGTTTGAGTGTGGCTGGGGCAAAACCTGCGCCGTCTGACCAGGAGGGTTTGGCGGTCACCGAGATCGACATGTCGCGGCTGGAGGCGTTGCGGACGGTGAAACGAGCAACAAACCGGTCACCTTGCCTCACCAGCGGCGGCAGGCCGGAGAGCAGCATCAGATCCTGGGTGGTACGGATAGTGGTGCGCCCGGTGCCGAACAGGCCGCTCCCCGCGCTGGCAACGGCGACCACAGAGAAGCTGGTGAGCGAATCGTTGAGCGGAATTTCCAGCGTCGCTTCACCGTTGGCGTTAAGTTTGACCCGTCCCTTCCAGGTCAAAAGGGTATCGAACAGTTCGCGGGCCGAGCGCATGCCGCCGCCACCCCCCGCCGGGAGTGCTTTCAGGCCGAAATGACGGCGTCCAACAACCTGCGATTGGGCGGTGGAGGTCCGGATTTCGTGCCCCCGCCTCCCCATCATCGCATCGAGCAGTTTCCAGCTGTTGTTCGGCATCAGCTCCAGCAGCCCCTCGTCAACCGCGGCTACCGCTACTTCCGCACCTTTGGGGAGCGTGCTGCCGTCGGCCCTGGTAACCTTGATGCTGATCTTTGCCCTGCCGCGCGTCTTGTAACTGTCGCTGTCTGCCGACACCTTAACCTTCAGCTCATGGGCCTTTCTGCCAACCCTGATTTCGCTGATCCCCAGTCGATATGCCGGTTTGCCGGGATCGAACAGCGCCGTCGGCTTGGTCCCAGCTACCCGGCCACGCACACAGAGGGCGGAAACAAAGACATTGGGCGCGTAATTACCCTTGATCGGCACGGAAATTTCCGGCTCCTTGCCGCTGATCTTCTTCACATAAGCATCGATGATCCCTTCGCGCTCGACGGTGACCAGCACCGTTGCCGTACGGAACGGGGAGCGCACCTGGAATTTTGCGCTGTCGCCGGGGTTATACGATTTTTTTTCCGGAATCAGGTCGATGCGGTCGCTGTCCCCCGCCTCGAACCACCATTCCCCCTTGCCGGCAACCCAGACATCGCGGTTTGATGTCGAGGTGGCGCCGTTCTCGTCGCTGACCGTCGACTGCAGAATGACATTGCCGGAAACAGGCGCCTTGGCGTTGCACTCCAGGAGACCCTTGTCATCCGTGACTCCTGAGCAGATGGGGCCGAGTGATTTGGTTTCAGTGACATGCTCGTATGAGTAGAACCCGCCAACGAGACGTTTCCGGTGGGAAAAATGCTGTCTGCTGAACAATTCTACATTGACCTGCACCCCCTTCAACGGGCGCCCCTTCAGGTCTACAACTACGTTTTTGAATTTCAAGGCATCATCGGATGAAGACCAGGAGTCGGGCTTGATCCCGACCAGCAGCTTTGACGACCAGAGCGGCACACGGCCGGTGACGGTCTGAATTTCACCGTTTGGATCACGGAATTCCAGTTCGGCGACCAGGGAGTGGGGTGAGGTGATTTTAGGCAGGTCGTCGATGTTCGCCCGGAGTGCGCCGGTTTTGTCCAGTACGAATTCCCGGCTGCGATAGGTCGGCTTCTTCGGCTGGACTTCCCGATTCGTATCGTCTTCTTCGTCCGCGTTGGAACGGTCGGGGGACTCCTCTTTCATCACCCCGGTTTCAACCGTGCCGTTGGCAAAGGTGTAATCCTCGTAATCGTCAAAGCTTATCGAGCGAGGCTTGACCTGAGTCCGCAGCTTCACAGCCGCTCCACCGGCGCCGCCGCCGGAAAGGTGAGAGACAAATAGATCGACATCCACCGACGAGACATTCACAGCCGGATCCTTAGGCGGTTCGACCACACCCTTCATCAGCGGAACGCGAAATTCTTCAACGCGGAAGAAGCCCGATTGCCAGCCATCGACGTTGAAGTATTCCTCATCCCCTTCCTCGTCCCCGCCAATCGCCGTTTTCTTCGGTTTTCCCGATGCTTTTTTTGCCAGATAGACATCGTAATAGCCCAGTTCGGCCCCTTTCGGCACGGACATCTTCGTCTCGGCGGAGTTGTCCGTTTTCCAGGCGAGAGGGAATTCGTACCGCTGTCCGCTGCCGCGATGCTTCACCAGCGCCACCTGCGGCAACTCCTTCACGCCGCGCAGATCGAAACCCTTCATGGCGTGATTCCTCATGAAATGCTTCATGTGCACCGTGTCTCCGGCCCGTACCAGGGTCCGGTCGAAAACGGTATGGGCGATGGCCTGTTCCTTGAAGTCGTCGTCTGGGAGGTTGAAGCGCCAGCTTTCAATACCCTTGTCCCAACTGGAATGTACGAAGGTAAGATCATCCTGCTTCCGGGCAAAGACAAACAGGCCGCCGGAAATCCCTTGCAGCATCGGCTGCTGGTTGTCGGCATAGTCGTCTTCATCAGGTTCATGTTTATGTTTTTCGGAGCAGTAGGGGAGCTTCTCCGAAAACTTCGTTTTTACTCGGGCGATACCGTCAGCATCGGTTTTGCCATGCCATTGCAGCTTCCCCTGGCAGTCGCGGATGTTCACCTCGGCGCCGGCTATCGGCACCCCCTTGTCCAGGGAGGTCACCCAGACAAGTGATGATTCGCGCCCCCACTTGAAGTGGGCCGACATGTTCGTCACCAGAGCCGCCGACGACACATACATCGGGCGGGGCTTGTCCAGAAGCGCCGCGCCGAGGATTGGGCTCTCCAGTTCGATAATATGGAAGCCGGCCTTCTTGATCGGTATCCCGACCACTTCGAAGGCTTTTTCGCCATTGGGCTTCGGAATGACAAACTCTTCCGCCCCCACCTTGTTCAGGATCGGCTTGTTACGCCGGGCGGTGCGGACCGTGCGCAGCCACTCGATGATTTTCTCCTCCCGGTTGGCGGCAAGAAGCTGCTGTTTTCCCTTGATGCTATCAACCTTCTCTACCTTTTTCTTCTTGGCACCGGAAAGCCAGCCAGCCAGCTTATCTCCGACCGCGCGAGCCTTGTCGATGACGGTATTTCCGGCTTCCTTGAGCTTTTCCTCGACGCCAAGTTTCGGCTCGTCGGGGTTAAGCTGCCGTGCCTTGACCCGTGGTTCCAGGTTGCGCAGGGTGACCGGTATCGCCGACTCGCCGTTAAGCTCGACGATGCCGAAGGGGGCGGCGAACTTGGCAAGTGGCGGGAAGCCGTCCGTGCTGACCTGGAGGGGAAATTTGTCTCGGTTGGCCGGATATCTCCCCGCGTCGTCGGTCAAAACTTTCGGCAACTCGATTACGAAGGACTTTTTCTCCGGAAATGGTCCTTTAAACCTGACAAAGTGGACGGCGTTTCCGGTTGGTACCGATGCTTCACCATCTTCGTCATCACCAGCAAGATCCGGCCTGTACACCTTTTTGCCCGATCTCATGACGATCTTTTTGGCCAGTTTCGCCGGAACTGGAGCGGAAAAGCTGAGGCGCATCGGGAGCATCGGGATGCAGGGAGCGTTGGCATTGGTCCGGTCGCAGTTGAATGAGACCGTGAACTGATCGCGTACGGTGAAGTTGTATATCTGCTCCTGTCCGGTCGCAACGCCGCTTCTGGAGGCAATTCCCGTACCCCAGATGAGTTTGACCGCCGCTTTGCCAGGAAAGTTCTGACGGCAGCGGATCGTGAGGGTTCTGTCGTTATCGGGACGGCCTGCCGCCTTGAGCACGCCGCTGCGTTCCGTCCCGGTGACGAGCCTGATGCCGAGCGGTTCAGCTATCCCTTCGACACTGAAGCGGGCATTCGCCAGGACCGACGCCTCGTCGGCCTCGCCATCGAGAGTGAGAATAAAGATCTGGTCCTCGCTGACGGTCTTGCCGTTACCGGGTCGCGAAGCGACTATTGCCGGTCCTCCCGTGTTGAAGGAGTAAACCCGCTCACCCGATACGACTCCTCCCGCAAGCGATTTCAGCCCATCCTTCAGCGTGAAGGTGCAGGCAACTCCGGCTGACAGGTCGCGGTCAAAGTCGAAGACCCAGTTTTTCACGTCGGCCCAGCGTCCGGCGCCTTTTTCCGGGCAGGTTATGTCAAACGGGGATTCATTGCGGGGGTCGCCGAAAGTCGTCATCGGCTCGGAAAAGCGGGCTGTCACCTGGCGGACACCCTTGACGACGCCGTTGGGCGCAAAAAACTCGATCCGCGCCCCTTCGTCCGCGCAGCAGAGCCATACCGGTGAAAGCATGAATAACAGAGGGAAAATGATTGCGAGTCGATTCACTTAAGAAACCTCCGCACTGCTACCTTATATTTTCCAGATTCATTCATTAGATAAATAGATAACAGCTTTCCGTTATCCGCTTCTAACGTGCCTAACGCATTTACACACATTGATCAAGCGAAATTCGGTCGGTTATAGCATACAAACAAGTGTAAAGTTTTACGTACAACGTATGTTGCCGATAGTACTGAAATTTGTTTGTAAAGATTCGCTGGAAAAATTTGTTGAGAGAATAAGATAATTAGCTATTCGGAGGAGAAAATCGGGTATGACTGGAAAAATGTAAAGAGACTGGCGAATCAGGTGTAATGAATCACATTTAAGGTGTCCCGTTTGCATTGCAGGACGTTTATGTTAATCTAAACCATGACGTAACTACAATGAGTCCGGGAGGTGTACCATGCTGGAGATGCTTGAAAAAGCCGTCATGACGACAATCGGTGTTGCGGCCATTACCCAGAAGAAGGCGGAAGAGCTGGCGGCAGAAATGAAGGAGCGCTTCAAGCTGAGTGAAGAGGAAGGAAAGAGCCTGGTTGACAGGATCCAGGCCCTTGCGACTGAAAGCAGGGAGAAGGTCAGGGAGACGGCCGAAGCCGAAGTCCAGAAGGTCGTTGACCGCCTAGGGATTGTTTCTCGTGACGAGTTCGACCGGCTGGCCAAACGGGTTCAGGAACTGGAATCCCGCGGCAGCGTCTAGCCTATGCTCAGTTTTTTGAGGATCAACCGGAACATCCGCAGCATCAGGCGCTATCTGAACATCGTTCGTGTGCTCAGCACCTACGGATTTGACCAGGCGCTTGAAATGCTGGGCCTTACCGATATGGTGGTGCGGAGCAGGAAATTATTCAGGCGCTCAATGCCCGATATTGCCAGGCTCACAGCCGCCGAGCGGATGCGCCTCGCCCTGGAGGAACTCGGACCGACTTTTATCAAGCTGGGGCAGATCCTCTCTACCAGGCCGGATGTTATACCGCACGCGTTTGTCCGGGAGTTTGAAAAGCTGCAGGACGATGTCCCGAGTTTCCCGTTTGAGGAGTTGTTGTCCCAGATATCAACCGAGCTGGGAGGCCCTGTCGAGACTTTTTTCGCGGAGATAGATCCCGTGCCCCTGGCCGCTGCGTCCATTGCCCAGGTGCACAGGGCCCGGTTGAAGACGGGTGAGGAGGTGGTCATCAAGGTGCGCCGCCCCGGCATCGTTGCGGTGGTGGAGTCCGATATCAGTGCCCTGATGGCGCTGGCCAGTCTGGCGGAACGTCACGTGTCGGGCAGCGAGATCTACGACCCGGTCGGTGTCGTGCGTGAGTTTTCCCGTACGATCCGCAGGGAGATGGATTTTATCCGCGAAGGGCACACCATCGAGAAATTCCGTGACAATTTCAGCAAAACACCCTGGATGTATTTCCCCCGTGTATATTGGGAACAGAGCTCCCGCGGCGTTCTGACGATGGAATACGTTGCGGGGGTAAAGGTTTCCGACAGGGAAAAACTTGTTAATCAGGGGATTGACGTCAAACTGATCGCCCGGCGGGGGGCGGATTCTTTTCTTGAGATGGTGCTCACCCACGGTTTTTTCCATGGCGATCTTCATCCCGGGAATGTCCTGATCCTTCCGGACAACGTCATCTGCCTGCTTGATTACGGCATAGTGGGGCGGCTGGACGAAGAGCTCAAGACGTTCCTGACCGACATCCTGGCGGCCATTGTCAAGCGGGATATGGACGAAGTCGTGTCTCTGCTGCTCTTTGCCGGCGATATTTCCGACAACCTTGACATCCGCGCCCTCAAGCGGGATCTGTTCAATTTCATCGACGGCTACTACGAGATCCCTCTCAAAGAGATCGAAGTAGGACGAATGTTGATGGAGTTCATCGAGATCATCACCCTCTACAGTATCAGAATCTCGTCCGATCTGATGCTGCTGGTCAAGTCGCTGGTGTTGATCGAGGGGATGGGGCGGGCTCTTGATCCGGCTTTCGATATGGTGGAACACCTGCGCCCCTTCATCATGAAGGCGGTCCGTCACAAATTCTCTCCGCTGCGCGTCTCCCGCGACATCAACCAGATACTTTCCTCATATCTGAGCCTGGCGCGCAACATCCCCCGCGACCTGAAAGAGATCATCAATCGTGTCAACCGCAACAAGTTCAAGATCGACCTTGAACACCGCGGCCTGGACAAATTCACCGCCGACTTCGACCGCTCCATCAACCGCCTTTCAACCAGCATGATCCTGGCGGCCATGATCATCGGCTCCTCAATCATCATGCAGATCGATAAAGGTCCAGCGATCATGGGCTTTCCGGTGCTTGCCTTTATGGGGTATACGGTGGCCGGGTTTGTCGGGCTCTGGCTGGTTTATGCGATCATCCGGTCGGGGAGGATGTAAAGCCGTTCCGGCCGGCGTTCCGCTTCATTTTCCACCACCCGCGCATCCGCAACCGCAGGAGAGTCCTCTGGCCTTTCCGAATGCCTCCCTCCCTTCCTTCCACGCAAACCAGGCGATCAAAAGGGCACCGATCGAGTCCAGGCTGCCGATGCCGGTTACCTCGTAACCGACGCTGGTGACCAGCAATACCAGTGAAAGATAGACGCAGGCTCGTGAACAGGCGGTGTCCGCCATGATCGCGGGTGAATTGAGGGCGATACCGATCTTTGTTTTGTAATGGATTAACAGCCACATGAACGAGATCGAGATCAACGAAATAATGATCCCCCAGATCGTAGTCTCCGGCCTGTGCTGTTGCAGCAGGTTGATGATTGCCGTCAGCACCAGTCCAGCCGCAAGCGCGTAAAAGGCCCCGCCGGTTATTCTCAGCGCCCGCTGCTCGAAGGAGTCCAGCGATTCGCCGCCATTATTCCTGATCCGGCGGATCATATGCCAGATGCCGACTGCCGAGATTACCTCGATGAACGAATCCACTCCGAAACCGAACAGCGCCAGGGTCTCGTCAGAAGCCCCGAACGCCATGGAGACGATCCCTTCCACAACGTTGTACCAGATCGTGAACAGTGCCAGAAGATTGGCCCGGTCGAGGAGTTTGTCGCGTTCCGTAAGTTTCATGTTAAGTCGTTACCCTCTTTTATATATCGGTGACCGTACGACGTTACCTGTCATGTGCCGCTTTTATTCCACTATATACCTAAAGAACGCATGGGGCCGCAGTAAATTCGGATCGGGATGCTTGCTCTGTCTGTGATGTTTCTGAAACCAGACCCAGGAGACTTTTCCGGTAAACGCAAGGAAGCGGCATGATCTTCCGTTTGAGCGTAAAGGCTGGCGAGGATGGGAAAAATGTCCGTAGCAGCCGTAGCCCTGTCTCTGGCGGTTTCCCTGCCCGGCATTGAGAAACGCGGTTGTACGGATTGACATTGCCGCTCCATTGCAGTAGTGTGTCTATCCAACACGGCCCTGGGGGAGTTTTTCGAACTGAGATCCGCCTGTTCCGAATGTGGTCATCTTCGGTCAGCGGGAACCCTTTGTACCTGAACCGGGTAATTCCGGCGTAGGAAAGCGGCTAGCGGGATGAATCTTTATCCGGCCGCCTGATGTTGTATGTCAGTGCGGTTTTTTTGTTTTATCCCTTTATCGGGGCGAGGAGCCGCTGCGTGAGCCATACCAGACCAGTTCGCCTTGTCGTAAATAATGCCGCCGGACCGCCTGACATTTCCGGTGTCTACCTGATTACCGATCAGGGAGACAACCTGCTGGGCAGGGTCAGCCAGGCGCTTCGCGGCGGTGTCACAACCCTGCAGTACCGTGCCAAGGGGAAGGAGTACGGTGAACGCCTTGCAGAGGGGGGCGAGCTGAAACGTCTCTCTGCCGGCTTTGGCGCAACGTTCATCGTCAACGATGATCTTCGGCTTGCCAAAGAGCTGGATGCCGATGGTGTTCATCTCGGGCAGGATGATGGCGATATCGCCGCCGCACGGGCGCAGCTCGGACCGGGCAAGGTTATCGGCCGGTCGACCCATAATCTGGATGAAGCCCTGCGTGCAGAGCAAGATGGCGCCGATTATATCGGTTTCGGAGCGATATACCCGACCGGGAGCAAGATTGTTTCTCATATCCCCGGTGTAGAAGGTCTGAAGTCGATCCGCGGCAAAGTAAAGGTCCCGGTTGTGGCAATCGGCGGGATAACATCCGATAATGCCTGTCAGGTGATCGAGGCGGGAGCGGACGCTCTGGCCGTTATTTCTTCGGTCCTTTCGAGCCCGCGGCCCGACGTTGCCGCTACGGAGCTGGCACTGCTGTTTAACCGTGTCCGCCCGTTTCCGCGCGGAGCCGTGTTGAGCGTTGCCGGAAGCGATTCCGGCGGCGGGGCCGGTATTCAGGCTGATATAAAGACGATTACTCTCCTTGGCAGTTATGCCGCCACCGTGCTGACCGCCCTGACCGCCCAGAATACCCGCGGTGTTTCGTCTATTCACGGGCTGCCGCCAAGTTTCATGCTTGACCAGCTTGACGCCGTATTATCGGATATTCCAATCGATGTCATCAAGACCGGGATGCTCCACACTCCGGCCATGATTTCGGCCCTGGCGGAACGCATCGGGGATCGGAAGGTTCTCATGCCGATGGTGATAGATCCGGTTATGATCGCCAAAGGAGGGGCAACGCTGCTGGAGCGCGAAGCGATTCAGCTCTTCCGTGACCAGCTGCTGCCGCTCGCCTATCTGCTGACCCCCAATGTTCCGGAGGCGGAGCGACTGCTGGGGAGGTCTATACAAAACGAGTCGGAGATGGAGCAGGCCGCCGTTGAACTGCATGCACTGGGTGCGGCCAATGTCCTGATCAAGGGGGGGCACCTGACCGGACACCTCTCAACCGATATCCTCTTTGACGGGGTCCGGTGCCACGGATTCAGTTCCGAACGGATATTCACCGGCAACACCCACGGCACCGGCTGCAGTTATGCTTCGGCAATTGCCGCCCTGCTTGCCCAGGGGGAGCCGTTGCTGACGGCGGTCGAACGGTCTAAGACGTTCATCAGTTCCGCCATTCGCACCGCCAGGTCACTGGGGAAGGGGCATAGCCCGGTCAACCACTTTCTGGCGGCACGTGAACTGTTGCAGTATTGATGACAGAATTAAATATGAATTTTACCGAAAAGGATTATGCACATGACTCAGCTTGAATACGCCCGCAGAGGGCTCATCACCGAAAAAATGCAGATTGCCGCGGCAGCGGAGGGTGTCTCACCCGAATTCATCCGTGACGGCATCGCAGCCGGCAACATCGTCATCTGCCATAACATCAAGCACCTCAATGGCTCTCCGCTGGCGGTCGGAGCCGGGCTGCGTACCAAAGTCAACGCCAACATCGGCTCTTCCTCCGACGATACCGACATGGAAAAAGAGCTTGAAAAAGCACGGATTGCCGTCAAATACGGCGCCGATGCCATCATGGATCTCTCCACCGGCGGTCCGGTGGACGAAATCAGGAAAGCGATCATTGCCGAAACCAATGCCTGCATCGGTAGCGTACCGCTGTATCAGGCCGCTCTGGATGCGGTGCGGGTCAAGAATAAAGCCATCGTGGATATGACGGTTGACGATATCTTTGCCGGGATCATCAAGCACGCGGAGGACGGGGTCGATTTTATCACCGTCCACTGTGGCGTAACGCGCGGCACCGTAGAGCGGATGAAGAATGAAGGGCGCCTGATGGACGTCGTATCGCGGGGCGGCGCTTTCACCATCGAATGGATGAGCTACAATAACAAGGAAAACCCGCTGTTTGAGCATTTTGACAAACTGCTGGAGATCACCAAAGAGTACGATATGACCCTGTCGCTGGGGGACGGTTTCCGTCCCGGCTGCCTGGCCGATGCGACCGACCGGGCCCAGATCCACGAGCTGCTCCTGTTGGGAGAATTGACCCAGCGTGCTCAGGAAGCCGGTGTGCAGGTCATGATCGAAGGTCCGGGGCATGTGCCGCTCAACCAGATTCAGACCAACATCCAGCTGCAGAAGCGGATCTGCCACGGCGCCCCGTTCTATGTCCTGGGGCCGCTCGTGACCGATATCGCTCCCGGGTATGATCACATCACCTGTGCTATCGGCGGCGCCATTGCAGCCGCTGCCGGGGCCGATTTTCTCTGCTATGTGACCCCCTCCGAGCATCTCTGTCTGCCGAACGTGCAGGATGTGCGCGACGGTGTCATTGCAACCAGAATCGCCGCCCATGCCGCCGATATCGCCAAGGGGGTCAAGGGGGCCATGGCGAAGGATATTGCGATGGCAAAATGTCGGAAAAAGCTGGACTGGGAAGGGCAGTTCGCCCTGGCGATGGACCCGGACAAAGCCCGCGAATACCGGGCCAACTCGCCGGTATCAGATCACGGCGCCTGTACGATGTGCGGTGAGTTTTGTGCCTACAAGCTGATGGATGATGCGATGAAGAGGTAGCTGCCGCTCCCTTCCGATGTAAAAAGACCTCCCGAATGTCAGTGTCCGGGAGGTCTTTTTGTGTGCGGTTGGAAGGGGCGATCAGCTAAGTTTGTGCACGAACAGGCCGCTGCGCAGCTTTGGTTCGAACCAGGTTGATTTGGGGGGCATGATCTGATCCTGGTCGGCCAGTTCGATCAATTCGCGGATGGAGGTTGGGTGAAGGGCGAACGCCACGGCATATTCGCCGGAATCGACCAGCTTGACCAGCTCTTCGTTGCCCCGGATGCCGCCGACGAAGTGGATTCTCTGGTCGGTGCGCGGATTGTGAATGCCGAGCAGCGGATCCAGAAGACTGTTCTGCAGAATTGAAACATCCAGTCTGCCGACGGTGTCCGTTTCATTGACGATCGCCGGGCGGGCTTGCAGATGATGCCAGCTGCCGTCCAGATACATGCCGAAGTGGTGGCGCTCAGCCGGGATGACGGGAGAGGTGGCGGGCGATATTTCAAAGCTGCATCCCACCTGGGTGATGAAGTCGGCCGCCGAGCGGCCGTTCAGGTCCCTGATGGCGCGGTTATAGGGCATGATGTTGAGCTGGTTTTCGGGGAAGACGACCGTCAGGAACGAATTGTACTCTTCCCCGCCGCTATGAGCGGGGTTGCTGTTGCGCCGCAGTTCGCGCACCCGTCCCGCGGCGGCGCTGCGATGGTGGCCGTCGGCTACGTACAGCCTCGGGATGGCGGCAAACAGAACGATCAGGCGGTCAATCAGGGTCTGCTCGGCGATTATCCAGGCGGTGTGGCCGACCCCGTCGTCGGATATGAAATCATATTCCGGCGGCCCATTGGTAACCCCTTCGATAATACCTTCCACTTCCGCGCAGGAGCGGGAGAGATAAAAGACCGGCTCATCATTGGCATCCAGATAATCGATATGCTTGACCCGGTCTTCTTCCTTGTCGGCCCGGGTATGTTCGTGCTTCTTGATTACACCCGACTGGTAATCGTCAACACTGGCACAGACCACCAGACCGGTCTGGCTGATGGACCCCATTCGCTGGCGATAGACGTAGAAACAGTCGCGAGCGTCCTGCGTCAATACCCCGCGCCGGATGAATTCGCCCAGATTGGTCTTCCCCTGCAGATAAACGGACTCATCATGAGGATCAACCTCTGCCGGAAGGTCAATTTCAGGTCGGGAAACATGCAGAAAACTGATGGGGTTTCCGGCCGCCATGGTACACGCCTCTTCGACATTCATCACGTCGTAGGGAAGTGCTGAAACCTTCTCAACAATATCTTTGGATGGGCGCAGAGCCCGGAATGGTTTGATGATTGCCATGCGTTATTCTCCGTAACGTGTTAAAAATACCTGCGTGCTCCTGCAAAATGCTTTTCGAAATAACTATCATTTACCGCCGTTATCCGGATCTCTTCACCCCGGCGCGGGGCATGAACGAACTTCCCTCCCCCGACATATATGCCGACGTGATTGATCTTATCGGCTGAAGATCCGAAAAAAACCAGGTCGCCATCTTTAAGATCGTCTTTCTCAACCAGGTCTCCGGCCTTGAACTGGTCACGCGAGGTGCGTGGAATACTGAGTCCGCACAGATTGTAGACCGCCCGTACAAAGCCGCTGCAATCCATGCCCTCCACCACATTGTCCCCGCCCCATTGGTAGGGAATACCGACGAAACGTTCGGCGGTACGGGCGGCGATTGCCCCCATGTCCCGCTCTTTGTGACCCGGTTTGGGAGCCGGCTTGTCAGCCAGATCTTTCGGTACGACCGGCTGGAGATGGGTGGGAGGTATCCGGATTTCATCGGGCTGCGGTTTTTGCCAGCCGGGCCCTTTTGGGGCGCTGAAGACGACTTCATTCGGCGGCGCAACATAATAACTGTCGATCATTCGATCGGCCACCAGCCGTTTGGCCGCTTCACGGGCTTTTTCCCTGCTGGGAAAGTCGCCGAAGCGGACGGCATAGACACCGTTGTCCTTGCGGAAATAAAACGCCTCGATCCCTTTGGCCTGAAGTCTGGCCGTAAATCGCTCGGCGTTTTTCACCTCGGCGAACGCGCCCATCTGAATGGCATACCCGAGCCTGGTAATACCGGTCGATTTTGCCGCCTGAGCCGTCAGAACGGTGAAGCAGAGCAGCAGGAGTATCAGATGTGTACGAAAAATCATGGGACGCCTGAGAGAGAATAGTGGAAATGCAATTGTTCGCTATAGTAGCCGTAACCGGTTCGGTGGTAAAGTAGAAAATTACAGGAAATGTGCCTTATGGCATTGACAGCCGCCACTATTTTGAGGTAATTTCACTCCTTCCGGCGGCGCAGGAATGCCGGATGGCAGCAGTGCCATTTTAGCTCAGTTGGTAGAGCACATCACTCGTAATGATGAGGTCGTCGGTTCGATTCCGACAAATGGCTCCAGAACAAACAAAGGGTTACCGTTTGATGCGGTAGCCCTTTTTTCTACTGTTCAATGCCGTTTTGGCACCTGTTGCCCTGAAGCAAAATAATCACTGGAGCAATCATTTGAAAATCTGGATCGACGCCGATGCCTGCCCGAGAGTGATCAAGGAGATAGTTTTTCGCGCATCAGAGCGGCTTGATCTGCCGGTCCTCCTGGTGGCTAACAAGGAGCTGACGAAGCACAACAGCAGGCTGGTAGAATCCATTGTCGTCGCAGACGGCTTCGATGTGGCCGATGACTATATTGCCGAACATGCCGCAGCGGAAGATCTGGTTGTCACAGCCGACATCCCCCTGGCGGCCAGGATCGTTGCTAATGGTGGCGTCGCACTCGACCCCCGGGGCGAACTCTATACAGAGGAGAATATCGGCGAGCGGCTTTCCATCCGTGATTTGATGATGGAGCTGCGTGCCGACGGGTTTGCACAGGGAGGCCCTTCACAATTCAGTCTGGTAGACCGGCAGCGCTTCGCTTCTCATCTTGATCGTATTCTGTCTCGAATAGCCAGTAGTGATCCTGGTCGAATAAAGAAATCGTGATATAATTTGGTTGCTTGGCTTTGACATGGAAATCCGATGTGATCGAAGGAAGGTAGCCATGAGTGATCAACTGGATGAAGAAATTCCGGAAACGGAATGCAGCTGCGGAGAAATGCATAAGGGACATATTTGCTGGCTGACCCATATGGGGCTGCTGAGTGAGTCATACCACCTGAGTTGCACTCCGACGGTATCGTGCTCAAAATGCGGTGCAAAAGCCAATTTACCGCACAACGTCTGTTTCCCCGTACCTCTGGAAAAATAAGCGGAATCGTGGCAATTACTTGTCTGAATATTGAACCATGATCATTTCCGCCAGCAGGCGCACCGATATACCGGCCTTTTATGCCGACTGGTTCATGATGCGCGTCAGGGAGGGGTTCTTCTATCGTGTCAACCCCTTTAACAGCAGGCAGGTTACCGGCTTCAGCCTTAAGCCTGAGGATGTTGATGCGGTCTGCTTCTGGACTAAAAATCCACGGCCCCTCATGCAGCACCTGGATGAACTGGATGAACGCGGCCTGAACTACTACTTCCAGTTTACCCTCAACCCCTACGACACGACCTTCGAGCCCAACGTTCCGCCATTGCAGGAGCGCATCGAGACCATGATCGAGCTGGCGGAGCGTATCGGACGAAAGCGGGTGGTGTGGCGCTATGATCCGGTCATCCTCACCAGTGCCACGTCTGCCTCATGGCACCTGGAACAGGCGGAACGAATCGCCGGAAAGGTCAGCGCGGCAACAGGACGAATGGTGTTCAGTTTCTATGATTTTTACGGCAGAGGAGAGGGTAATTTAAGCAGGGCTCTGGGCGGCAGAGGCATCATGCTGGAGGATATCACCGCACCGGAACTGGAGAAATCGCTTGAACAGGTTGCGCGAGGGTTCAAGGAAGTCGCCGACCGCCATAACCTGCAGATATTCTCATGCAGTGAAAGTGTGGAACTGGCTGACATAGGTATCCTGCATGGCGCCTGCATCGACGGCAATCTGGTTCGGGAGCTGTTCGGCGTCAACGGACCTTTTAAAAAGGACAGGTATCAGCGGAAAGCCTGCAACTGTGTAGAATCAGCGGATATGGGGATCTACAACAGCTGTCGTTTCCGTTGTGCCTACTGCTACGCCAATTTCAACGCAGGGATGATCGAAAGGAACAACAGGAAGCATTATATGGACAGTCCGTCGCTTCTCGAAAGGTATGAAGGGGAGATTGTCATCCGGACGTCACTGAACAAAAAGAGGTAGAAATTAACCGGCAATGACGGAGTTTCGCTCCGGCCATATATTCCTGATGAAGCAATTATCCACAAAATTCACTAAAACCGGTGCCTGCCTCGAATTGTCCGTACAATTCATCTTTTACTCATGATTCATCCATTTCAGGGTTTCTTTCACTGTATTCTGGTCAAACTTGAAGCGGAACTGCACAAATGTCCCCTGTGCGGTATAGTTTGCCGCGGAAAAATCCCTGTCCTTGAAGCCCGCAAGGTTATAGCCGACACTTATCCAGGCATTTTGCATGACATTATACCCAACTGAAGGACCAAAACTGTAAGCAAACTGGTTTGAAGCCCATGAATGCAGGAGTGAGCCGCGCAGCCCGATGTCCCACTCGGTTGTGATGTCGTATCTGCCTTCAATACCGACGAGATCGGTGTAACCGCTGTAATCCAGCGCATCTATCTGCTCCAGGACATATTTAGCCCCGTACTGGATTGACAATTGTGTTTTCCGGTCCGGACGGTAGTTTGCGTTCATGTTGTTGACGAGCCTGTTTCCGTGCGTTGAGGTTGTGGGACTCTTTTCATCAAAGACGATCAGATCGAGCCGGTCGAGTACAATCCACTTTGTAAGCGGGGGCCTGTATGCAAGACCAAGTCTCAAATTTCCATCGGTCTTGCTTGTGCCGCCGACAGCCTGGTTGTGCAGGATCTGCAGTCTGGTCGTCCAGCCCCAGTTGAGCCCCTGCTCGTTGATAATACCGGATATCACGCCCCATTTATCATCAATGCCGCTTGTTCTGTATTCGGCCCGGTTAGACCAGATAAGTTTTTTCTCGGCATAATTCGCCCCCAGAGAGACCGCGGTGAAGTCCTCGCCGCCCGATGCGGGAGGTACATTCGCATTGAGCTGATAACCGGTTTTCTTCCGTAGAGTCTGATTATGATCAAGTCCCCCATCAACCGCCCAATTCTTGTTAATCTGCCACATCTGGGCAAGACCGACGTTGGCAAAGGTTCGCTTGCTGTCTTCCCGTATATCGTTGACCACCGAAGAGGAGATGCTGCCTCCGGTCCACGGAGTGGATTTTACTCCGGCGCGGGTTGTATTTGTATCAGCGGCTGCCCCGTAGGTCAGCTCCTCCTGAGCGAAGAGGGCTACCGATTTCGTTACCTGATAGTCCACGCCGAGGGTCGTCCTGGTCGGGAAATCGGTGTTGTTGTTCTTGCTGAAAAGGGCCTGGTCATGGTCGATACGCAGGGTAAGTTTCTCGTTCAGCAATCTCCAGCTTGCGCCAAAGGTTCCCAGCACGGAAGAGGCGCTGCTTCCGTCAGGCAGCGTGTCATTGGCATATTTTACGCCGCTTCTCAGTGAGTACTGTTTTTCATTATACGAGGCCAGCAGTTCCGTGAAGTCTCTGACAGCACCGGTGGCAAGAGTGTACTGTCGATAGGCCTGAGAGCTCAGGGTGACCTTATCATTCAGCTTGTAACCCCCTTCTACACCGAATTTGCGTGTGCCGGTCTCACTCTGTTTCTGCTGTCCCAAACCGAAACCGCTTTCCTGCTCACGGTAGTAGGCTTTTGCATCCTTAGTCTTGTCTGTATGAACGATTTCAGCCAGGTAGGCAATTCCGTTTGTTTTTCCGAGAGGGCCGTCATTGCCGGTTGTAGCGACTTCGGCTCTCAGTTTTGTTCCCGGAGCAAGTTGCGCAGTCAGGTCGCCACCATACAGATTCGCATCGCCGGAAACCTGACCTTCATGTATGTGGGTCGCTCCAACCGAGAGCTTTCCATCCAGCAGTTTTGCGCCGGCACGACCACCGTAGGTGAGAGCATCGTTGCCGGCAGTGGCGACCTCGTATTCAATGACGATATAGACAGGATTGAGCTGGTCGTCCTTGCTCGGTACCGGACTCTTGAAGAAAAGCGCGCCGGTATCGTAATCGATGCTGTAATCGATGAAACGGCTCAGCGGTCTGGAGCTGGTGACCACATCACTATGGAAGCGGTCACGGGATTCAATGGTAATCTTCTCCGAATTAAGGACAATGCCGGTTCTGGAGAGCCGGTAAAGACCGGAGGTGCCGTCTCCACGCAGCTCTTCCTTGACAAATGCCTGGGCGGTTTCCGAGCCGAAGGCGGTAACTTCGAAATCCTTTGAGCGGTATTCGCTCTTGATGCCGTTCATTCTGCGGCTGTAGCGGGAGAGTTCGGTAAGTGTAAGGCCCGTATCGTAATCGCCGAACATCGCATAGAACTGGTCGCGTTCGATCTTCAGGTAGAGCTTTCTCTGGCTGGCCGCCTCGTAACCCTGGCTGGTGCCGTCACCATAGAGCGTATAGAAGCTGTTGGGATCGATAGTCTGAAAGAGGGCATTCCCGGAGACGCCGGTGCGCTGTTTGGCACTGTCATAGGCCATGGTAAGGAGCCATTCCCCTTTTATTGTCCCTTTCGCAAAGAAGGCGAGGCGCTCCTTGTCGTAGAAATTCTCTTGTATACCGGACGACTGCAGATTTTCCATGTGGCCGGAGAGGGTGTTGTACCCCACGGTACCTTCGGCGATGCCGACCAGAATCCAGTCGCGGTAGTCCGGTGTGAGGCGGGCGCGGATTTCTTGAGATCCGTTGGTAAAGGTGAAATACAGTACAGCCTCGTTGGCCTTGGTCGTCGGTTGGAGTTCTATCAGGGCAATACCGTTGCTGGTGATTGTGTACTTGAGTTTGTCAGGGTTTCCGGTAAGCAGTAAGGAGCTGTCCGTCCGCTGCAGCGCAACATAGGGTTGTTCAACTTTGAATTCACCCGTCATCCCTTTCTGTACAGGATGGCCGTCCTTGTCAGTGAGCCGGACAGCTATGATTGGTGGCGTTTTGCCGTCGGCAACAAGTATCGACTTTGCCGGAACGAACTCTGCCCTGACCGGCGGCGTTGAGTAATGGAAGGTGCGTGTGAGGCGCGTTGTCTCAACGTTCTTCTCGTCGAGCTGGACCGCCTCGAATACATTGTCGCCATCGACCGTATGAATGCCTTTCCAGGTGCTGACCGCAATGGTATTGTCCTCCCGTTTCAAGGTGCCTTCAAATGATATCGGGTCAATCTCGGAGCCGTTAAGATACAGCTTGAGGGTGAGACGCGGATCGTGCTTGATCGCAACCTGCATGTTTGGAATCTGCGGGTAAAACCCGACATGCGGCCAGAGCCAGGCAGCTCCGGGTTCGGCTTTATTGAGCCATGGCACCGTATATTCGGGCATGTCCAGACCGGCCGTATCTTCGCTAGTTTTGGCTTTAAGCCACTTTTCCCCGGGTCGAAGGCCGACGGTCGACACTGATTTAACGCCGCTGCGATCCTTCTCGTTGATTATCTCATTTACCGCATTGGATGATGGAACCTTAACATCCTGATCTACCGGCACAGAAGCAGGGAGCGTATCCAGGACGATTCTGTCAAGGCTGTTGTCTGCAACTTTTACCGTTCCGCCAAGGTCTGTCTCAACAGGTTTTACCGTTCTTATTTTTGCCTCAACCCGTCTGTTGCGCGCTTTTCCTTCAACGGAGCGATTGCTTGCAACCGGCTCTGTCATCCCTTTACCGGCATAGATGAATTTATCCGCCGGCAGATGCAGGGCATCCATCAGGAATCTGCCGGCGCTTTGAGCTCTGGCTTTGGACAGGGCAAAGTTGTCCGGGTAAATATGGCGGCTGCGTGGAGCAATACGCACGCTGTCGGTGTGTCCGGTTACGGTCACCGCTTCGATGTCAAGACCCTCAAGCTGGCGCGACAGATTGTCGATTATCTGCCGGTCGGCATCACTCAATTCGGCGCCGAATGTCGGGAAGTGAGGGAAAAGGATGATTTCTGGCATGGCGACGCGTTTGACGCTCTTGATCTGTTGCAGCTGGTTTGCATGGATCACCGGAGGCTCGCCAGTGGTCCCTTTTGCACCACTCTGCGCAGTTCTGCCGCCGGTGGATAACGGCTGCGGGGCTTCACCGCTTTTGCGCGCCAGAGCATTGTCCGCCACTGGAGTTTTGACATTGTTTTGTTCGGGAGTGTCAAAGATGAACATGGCGTTGGTCACCAGTTTTCCGGCAGAGCCGGCCCTCGGCACCAGCGATTGAAAGCGCACAATCCCTTGCCAGTTTTCCGGGTAATCCCCCAGATTGTAGGTCAGCACCCCTTCCATTATCGTCGGTTCGGCAATCGAGCGGTTGTCGAGTGTGCTGGTTGCCGGCAGGTAGGTCAAACCATCGGCCAGCATGACTATCAGGCGGAGGTTACGAACCGGGACCGAACCGATGTTGAACGGAATGCTGTAATCGACCGCATCACTGTTTTCCAGTTTCGGCGCCAGTTTCTGCAGTGAACTCTGCAATTCGAGGTCGACCTCACCGGTTTTATTCGGTTTCAGCGACAGGTAGAAGTCGGCGCGCCAGAGTACTCCACCCTGGATATCGACGAACTGGGAGAAGCTTCTTCCGGCAAAGCGGCTGTTTTCCTCACAGGAGGTGATGTCGTATTTTTTAGGCACAGAGTCGACATCGAGCTGCACGACCCGGACGCCCGGTTTTACTCCTTCGAAATGATACATACCGTTCTTGTCTGTGATTACATATGTGCCGTCCTCGAGCAGGATCCTGATTCCGGAAAGGTCGATCTTTGACTTGTCCATCGGTGCCTCGCACGGGCCGATGATCATCTCACCCATGATCATGCTTTGACTCTGCATGAAATCCGAACGGACCGTTACAGCCGCCGTGGCGAGGTTGGAGATGATGCCGTTTGTGGTGCGGGCCGAGGCCTGGTTAGTCGCGATGCCTAGCCGGACACCGGTGGCAACCTCTACGACAAAGCGGATGCTGGCGGACGCCTTCGGAGCAAGATCTCCGATGTTGAAGGTCAGGATACGGCCATCAGCAGAGATGACGGGGTCAGGGGCTATCGCACCGTTCAGTTTTGTGGAACCCTGCCGGTAGCGCATGCCAAGTGGCAAGGTGTCGGATATCACAACGCCTGGTGCGACTACGGCTGTATGGGTGTTTTCCAGATCCAGCTGATAGGGGAGAAAATCGCCGGTAGCTACAATATCCTTGCCGGCACTCTTCTGCAGCCAGAGGGTGGCGCTTGATGGATCGACCGGGATGTCGATATGGATTGCCGGGCCGGGGTTGATGGTAAACTGTTCCTGGCGGGAACCGGGTGTTATCAGTGCAAACGGTCCGCCCTGCAGCGCCTGCAGCGTTGCATCGGTCGCCGTGGAAGGGGCGCTGAACCCTGCCGGAGGTACGATCTGAAAGCGGTACTGGCCGGGGTTCACAAAGGGATACCTAAAGCCGCCGGGAGGAAAAGAGTATGTTGTGCCGTTGACAACCATGGCCGCGCCGCTGGTAACGGTGGCCGGGAAAGCGCTTACCCCGTCGTCACCAAAAACAGAAGCCGGACTGCCAGTGGCAGCATTGATCAGGGTAACTTTAGCACCGTCAACCGGCTTTCCGGTAGTGCTGTCAAAGACGATGCCGTAGGGGTCCACCATTGCCGCATCTGTCGAGGAGTCGCTGCCGTCGATGATGTCCGTGTATTTGGCCGTGATGGCACTGTTAACCCCAACAGGGAGGGTGCCGTTGTAAGGAGATTGAGCACTGTTCGCCGTGGATTGGATATAGCCGATAAATTTGCCGGAATCCGGGCCGGTCTCGGTCAGGAGGATTACCTCGGTATCTCCCGTCTTACTGTCGATCAGGGTGATAATAATAGTTTCAGTTTTGCTCGGATCGAGGTTCTGGTCCGGGTCGGTAACCTGGACAAAAACCGGTTCTCCGGCATGATACGCCGTTGCCCGTGCGAGCGGTACTGGTTTTGACAGGTCAATCGGGGTTGTGGAACCTGCCGGCACCGGAAGAGCCAGCGGCGTGAACGGCAGCGTCGGATCACTTCCCGGCCGGTATGCGCCCGGGACAACAGTGACTGTCTGTGCCCCTGGCAACAGCGGGGCGTAGCTGAAAAATTCGGTTGTTGAAGGTGTGCGTCTGGCAACGGTGGTTACCCTTACTGTGTTTGAATTCCGGTTGATTCTGGTCGAAGCCGGGCCGTCGGCATAGGTGGCGACGGCGGTGTTGCTGATAACGGTGCCTGCCGGGACAGCAGCCATGGCAGGCGCCGGGGCGGTAATGAGGAAAAAGACATGGAGCAGCGTGCAGCAGAGCAGAGAGAATACAGCAGGTGCCGTTTCCGCACCCCGGCGCAAAGCCGCAACTCCGCATCCCTGACGGGAGACGGCGTGACCCGGGCCATTGAAATATGTGCGGAAACGGCTGCTCATGCTGACATGCTGTCCTTTTTGACGGTGGCGGGCGCGAAAACATACTGCCCGGCCGCCGGCGGTGTATGCTGCGTGTTACTGGATGGTAACCCTGAACTTGACTGTTACGGCTTCACCTGTTTTCAGTTCGCCTGCCGTGTAAACTAAACCCTGGACAGGAAGAATTGTAGCCAGGTTTGCGGTCACGGTGCCGCCTGCCGCAGTGGTGTCGCTATGGCCCAGGCCGTCGATGGTGGTGACGTCGCCTGTATCAGCTACCAGTGCTCCGCTGGTGGTCGTTCTGGTTGAACCGGTCACGCTCCAGCTGGCGCCAGCAGGGACGATCTTGAGGCTGTTAAGGAGTGCGTCGGAAATTCCTTGCAACGTGGCGGAACCGCCAGAACCGGCGGCATTGCTGATTGTGATGCTGTACTCCATGACCGCGCCGGGGATCATACGAGCAGTGGCGCTGGAGCCGCCGATACAGCTTGCACCGGAACCGGGGACAGTGCAGTTGACCGGGTCGGTCAGTACGGCAGAGGATTTGGCGATGCTGATCTGCGCCGATTTAACCTTGTAGGCATGGCGCATGGTGGCCAAACCGTCACGGGCAACGTCGTCAGCGCTGTTGGCAGGGTCGGCGACGACGTAGTCGACGGTGGTGGCGCCGAGAGCATTGCAGGTGCCGCCTCCGATGTCGTTGCCGCTAACAGTGCCGTCGGTGTTGCCGACATCAGCGCCGCTGCCGACCCACTGCGCCTTGGCGGTGAGGAGATAAACGGCCAGGGCCCGGTCAACATATGTGATTCCGGTTGTGGAACCGGCGGCGTCCTGCCCTTGCGGACTGTTCGGGACTGTGATGCTGATGGTGATATTGGTGGGTGTGTCAGGAGCAAGGGAGGCGACAGTGTCGGCAGCTGAGCCGGTTGTGACTAGGGCCGTGCCGTTAAAGGTGTCCTTCAGTGGAACACCAAAGGGGTTAGCGGTACCCGATCCCTGCGGGGCGGACGTCAGGGCGAATTTCATGGTGGCGTTGCCGTTGTTGGTGAGGGTGAAGTTCAGCAGCTGGTTAACGGCGCCCGGATCGACCGGAACTTCAGAACCTTCAACCCGTGCCAGGGAGAAATCAACCTTGACGCCGACATTAAACTGTGCGGAGTTGGATGCTAACCCTGTTCCTCCGGTGAGGTCGATACCGGCGACTCTGTAGGTTAATGTTGCGGTGTTGGTGATCGGCGTACAGGCAGGGGTGTAATTGTTGGCTGCCATAACGCCTGCGGGGGCCATGAGCGCTACTGCTCCTGAAAGGAGCAGGGCTCGTAATATACTCTGTGTTCTGGTTTTCATTGATTCTCCTTTTGATTGTTACTGCAGGTTATGTTGTACAGTTCCTGATTCCTGATTCCTGATTCTGAGCCACCACCTTTCACCTGAAATTGAATATCTAATGCCTGTTTCACTCGTTTCATACAAATTGCTGCTCTGTTATGCCAGGCTGTACATTGTAGTTGGCCGTTGCCGAAGTTCCGTTGTTACCCCTTATTTGACCTTGGAGCGGTAGGAAACAGTGCCCTTGCCGCCTGCCGGCAACGGCTTTTCAAGAGTCCACCTGACGTTGGTTACATCAGTCGGACGTGCCGGCCGCTCTCTGCCGGCCGCAGTCCTGATAATCAGTTTGGCAAGCGTGCCGTAGGTTTTACCCTTGTCTACAGAAAAGTCTATTTTGGTGCCGACGCCTTCAGCGCTCTTGTCAACGTAGACCATATGTTCGGGAATGGGATTGTTGATGACAATGTTGTCTGCCGGCTGGTCGCCATTATTGACATAATCGTTCGAGTAAATCACCGTGTCTCCAGGAGTCACATTGGCCTTGGATGCCTCCACCCGTACCAGCAGTTTCTCGCCGGTGGGACCTTTCTTTTCCACTTCTACTTCAGCCCGTGATGTGAGCGCGACAGTTTCCTTCTGCTGCGCCGGCGACAGCGCCGGGATCAGCAGAAGCGCCATTAGCATGGCAGTAAACAATTTCTTCATGCAGATGCCTCCTTTATGTGTGGATTGGTAAAAACATCAGTTTTTTTCATGCGGCTACCTCCGTGTGTGTGGTGGCAAGATGTCGGTCTGGTCTGTCAATCGATTCTGGTATCAAAGGTTATGACGTGCGCTGGCGTAGCGCTGGTCATATCACCCAGTGTTACGGTTACCGTTTCTGCAGTGGTTACACCGACATTGCCGGCATCGCCGTCGTTAAGATCGGTCATAACCGTTCCGTTCAGCTTGAGCGTTCCGGCGATATAGGTGGAATTGGCCGGGATAGGGTCAGTGATGACTACATTCTGTGCGGCCCCGGTCCCTGTCACCGTTACGGTGAGGACGTAATGCAATATTGCCCCAGAAAACGGCTGGGCGCCGCCAAACGAGTCGGTTGCGGTTACAGACTTTACGACGTTTACTGCGGCGGCCTTTATGTGGAAACCGATGGCGGCGCCGCTTCCGTCCTGAGCAATAACAGCATATTTGCCGTCTTTGTTGCTGTCGCCGCCATTGCCATGCCCGTCGGCTAACAGAACATATTGGGTCAAGAGGGTGGCGTTTTTATTGGCAGGAGTATCAATTGCGGCCTGGGTCGATGATTTGAGCGGCGGATTGACCGTCCCGAGATTGGCTGGCTGGTAGGCCTCGGCAGTCGCGACATAGTTGACGGTCTGTCCGTCGGCTGCCGGTGACGGTGCCGTAATGAACAGGTAAACCTTCATGGCCCCATCCGGAGCCAGATTGCCGACGTAGGGGAGTCCACCCGCGTTCGGATCAACCGGCAGCGGGATGGTTCCGGCAGCATCGGCATAAAACAGTGGAAGCGCCGCAGGCACAAAACCGGGAGTGCCGCTGACAGAGGCGTTAAGGGTGAAGCCGTGGGAACCGTTGCCGGTATTGGTCAGGATGTAGGTCATATAGGCTCTGCCGCCGGGAGTAATGCCTGCACTGGCGACATCCGCTGCCGTCAGGGTGAAGGAAACCTTGTCGTCAATGACGAAGACGCTGTTATTGCTGGATTCGGTGAAGGCGCTCCCCTTCATAATATAGTTGATTGTTGCCCTGTTATTTACTGTTGAACCGGCCGGAGTGCCGGCAGCAGAAGCGTCCATTGCCGTCAGATATAACGAGACCAGGAGCGTCGCTATGAACAGTTGAGGTCTGTACAGGCGCAATACGCTCGAACCGGAGTCGAACCATATTTTCTTTCCAGGGGAGCTCATTTGATCTTCACCTTAAACGTCAAGCTGAATGAAGCATTGTTGCCGCCGGATGCGGCATTCAGGATCCCCTGCGGGTTGATGCGTACCCCGGTGACGCTGTTATCGAAGCCGCTACCATCCGGAGACGGCGTATAGCTGTAGGGCGCTCCGCCGCCCACCTGATTGGAAAAGGTCACATCGGTCCCGTAGGTTAACGTCAGGCCGCAGGGGGGTGTTGCACTGCAGGACGTTAACGCAACCGGAGGATTGCTGCAGCTGTTCGAGACGCACATGACCGTATGAGCAGGGATCGCGTCGGTGATCACCGTCGTGTTGTTGTCCACTACGCCCAAACCGCTGTTCATAACCTGAACGGTGTACTGCATGATCGCTCCAGGGATAGCTTTCGGGCTGGTGGTATTGTTCACCGGATCGGAAACGGGCACCACGTATTTAATGGCAGTAAGGCTTGGAAGAGGAGTAACCGTGAGCGGAGCGCTTGCGGTCGAACCGGTCAGGGCCATTGAGGCCGATTTACCTGAGATGATGACGCCTGTGGCTGTTGGTGTTCCCGTGGTGTTGGTTACCGGTCCGGCAGTCGAGCTGGTGACATTGACCTGGACCTGACAGGTGGTGTTGGCGGCGATGGATGCCGAAGAAAAGCGGATGGAAGCGTCACCGGCAGCGGAGGCGGTGATACCGTCTGTCTTGGTAACCGTGCCGCAGGCAGCCGGGGTGAAGATGAAGGTGGTGTCCTTCAAGGTCATTCCGGCCGGGAAGGTATCATCAACCTTCAGACCGGCAAGGGTTCCAGGGTTGGTTGCCGGATTGCCCAGGATCAGGGTCAGGGTGGTGGACTGTCCTGCGCCGATGGAGCCGGCGCCAAACGATTTTGACAATGCCGGCGGGATGAATCCGTAATATTTTGCCGTATCCTGCATAAGAGCCGCTACAAACGGCAGGGGAGTGCTGTTATACGTAGCGTTGACGGTCGCAGTATTGGTGACGGTGCCGTTGACAGCGGGTATAACGGGTGAAACACCGATGATACATGTGGCAAAGTCTTTATAGACGAGGTCGCTGTTGCTTGCGACTTCGAGGGTCATTTTGTTGGATCCGTCGAGTGGGACTGGTGTGACTCCATCGCCGTACCTCCATCCGGCTCCGTTGCACGTAGCAAGGTTCGTGAAGGCTGGATCGGTCGCCTGAACATCTTTCAGTTGCACATCCCCGTCGTTCTGAACGGTGAGCTGGTAATAGATATTATCATCTTTCTTTGCCACGACATCCGTACGCCAGAGGGATGATTCAGGGGGAGGAGCGGATGCTGATGTTGCCACCTCCTTGAAAATGGCGATGGCCGGATGGGCGGCAGTGACGGTCAGGGTGGCGCTGGCGGTCGTTCCGCCGCTGGTCCCGGTGGCGGCTACGGCTCCGGAGGTGTTGTTGTAAGTCCCCTGTGTGGGGGCGGTGACGTTGACCGTAACGACACAGGTGCCGCTGGCGGCGATGGTTCCGCCTGAGAAGGTGATGGACCCTGCTGCCGGTGACGGTGTGTAGGTCGGTGAACCGCAGCCGGAGGCGGTGCCGGTGATGGCCAGGCCGCTTCCCGTTGCTGCGGCATTGGTTGTCAGGGTCAAATGGGTGTCATCCGTGATCGAAGCAACGGTGCGGGCGTTGCCGTTGATGATGATAATGGCGCCGTTTGACAGGAGCGTCGTGAAATGGGTGTTGGAGCCGGTAACGCTCGAGCTGGAGTTGTTGGTGTCCACCGTTCCCATGCCGGGACTGCTGCCGGCCACAACCATGTTGCCCGGCGCGCCTGCCCCGGTGTTTGGAAAGGAGTCCGTGAAATTGACGCCGGCCAGTGCTGAGGCCGCATTAGGGTTGGTGAGCACAAACGAGAGCGTTGACACTCCATTGGCCAGGATGTTATTCGGGGCAAAGAGTTTTGAAATTGCGGGTGGAGCCACCACGGTGAGCGTGGCAGTGGCAATGCCGGACGCGCCCGTATTGGCGCCGCTTTGCGCGGCGAACACCGGTTCGCTGGCGTTATCGTATACACCCGTTGCGGCGGCGGTGACATTGACGCTGACCGTGCAAGTGTTGTTTATGGCCATCGTCGCTCCCGCAGTCTGTCCAAAATTGAGCGTACTGTCGCCCGCCTTGGGGAGCCAGGAGGGAGACCCGGCGCAAGTCGTGCCGAACGATGGCGAGGGCGCTACAACGACACCGGCAGGCAGATTGTCAACAAACTTGACCCCGGTAAGCGCCACATTGGCCGCAGTGGTGTTGGTGATAGTAAAGGTCAGTGTGCTGACGAGTCCGGCGCCGATGGTGGCGGGAGAGAACGCCTTGCTCAGGTTAGGCGGGGGGGGCGTGATGGCCGGACGCGCGCAGCCCGTCACCGTCACATTGTCCAGCTCGATTTTGTCGGTGGTTTGTCCCGACCTCGACCCAGTCGGGATGACCCTGAAACTGGTGGTACTGGTGCCTGTGGCGGCAGCGGGCAATGGGCCGACATTACCCAGAGTGCCCCCCGTATTCCCCTTGGTGGCGTCAGTCGGATTGGGATTTGAAATGTTAGTATAACTTACCCCGTCCGCGCTGGAGAAAGTATAAATTTTGTTGGTGCCGCCCCAGTCGGCAGTAGGGGATATCAAATGTCCGTACTGTATGCGCACACCGCCGTAATTGCTGGTATCCAGGCTGAACTGCACAAAAGGAGCGCTGGCGTCGGCAACCGTTGAAAACGTTGTCCAGCCATCCGTGCCATAAAACCGTCCGCCTGAAAAGCTGCCCGTCGTGCCTGAAGAGCTCGCTATGGCGCTGGACACATTCGAGGGGGGCTTGCTGTCCGCCGCATAGGCCGCAGAATAAGTGCCAGAAAAAGTCCACGTTGCAAGCGTGACTTCCGATCCAGGGCAGCTTGAGGGCGGCGTGGGCAGCGGGAAAAAGTTGCTATTCACCACCAGGTTGGCGGTGGCGGTCTTGAGTGTATCCGTGCCGCCATTAACCAGCAGGTTTTGCGTGGTATTGACGTAGGTGTTCGGGTCAGGGGTGGAAACTGTCGTCACATTGACCTTGAGTGTACAACTGCCAGGCGGGATAGTTGCCCCCGTCAGCCGGATGCCGCTACTACCCACCGCCAATGCACCACCGCTCTGGTTGGTAATCACAGGACTACCCGTGCAGGTGGTGGAAAAGGTCAGCGGGCTGGACACTGTCATGCCCGCAGGGAACACGTCAGTAATGCTCGAATTGGGGATTGCCCCGGCATTCGGGTTACCCAGCGTGATGGTCATAGTGGAGCTGCCGCCGGGAGCGATGGTGCTGGGCAAAAAGCTCTTGGCAATGGTGGCCGTGGCCGGGTTGATCAGATACGCGGTCCGGATGGAAGTGGAGTAATCAGCGTTGTAGTGGAAGCTGCTGCCGGAATAGTCGTGAATGAGAGAGTTGAGGGTCTGGCTGCCGCCGCCGACACTCAGAACCTTGATCTGATAGGTGACGGTGATATTGCCGCCGAACTTACCTGTGGACAAGCATGAACGGTAGTTCAGGCTGTTTGGATCTGCATCCCACGTGCAGGCATCGGCGTAGAGATACGGCGAAGGAGAGGTTATGGGTGATGCTGCGGAGCCGCTCTCTTTGACTGAGAGGATCTGGATCACCGTATTGTCGAAATTTATGAACGCCTCGAGCTGTTCATAGCCCGCTGTTGCCGTAAAGCCGACGAGCTGGATGTAGTAGATGTTATCCTTGATGAGACTCATGCTGCCGCCATTCGGAACCGAAACCATGTTTAACTCGGTTGTCCCGACCTTTACATCGGTGACGCCGTTTCTCGCCTGCGAGACGAGCCTCTCTATGTAAAGTTCGCGGGTAACCGAGTGAACCCCTCCTGAAGATATGTCATAGCGCCGGGTCTGCCCGAAAGCGGTCGAATCTTTTTGTGCAATTTCCACTTCGAAATAGACCTCCGCATTGCCGGAAGAGTCATATGTAAAGGTAAGAGTCGAATTACCATGGATCTTGATATATTGGTCAGTGGTTGTCGTTCCGCCTGAAACCCAGTTTAATGTTGCTGAGCCGGCACTGTTTGCGGGTCCGCCGGTAATCTTTGCTCCCACAGGGAAAACATAAGGCCCGGAGGCGGAGGCAGGACTGTTGCTGTCCAGTCCGATGGTATCCCAGGTTGACGGAGTTACGGTGATGATGGCGGCTGCCTCTGAAGTAATCAGGAACAGCGATGCCAGTACGCAGCAGAGTGTCAGAAAAAGGCGACCGGCAAAAGCTGAGCCGCGCTTGTGCAGAGAGGGTGCACTCATGGAATCGCTTTGTGCCTTATCAAAGCCTATTCTCTCCGGACCAGAGCGGTCTCTGCCGGCGCGACTGCGGCTTCGTATCGGTCTAACATTCATAGCTGCATTATTACTCCTTGAACGCGGATTCGGGCCGCTTCTGCAGCCACCTTGCCGATAGCTGTGGCGAGGGTTTACTGCTGTAGAGAACGATTGGGGCAGGGCGCCGTTGCGGGTGGGAACGGGGAAGAGAGCTGTTGCACAAAGCGGTGGGAATACAGCCGGACTACTGTCGGGCGACAATTGGGGGATGGTTTCAGTCGTCTCTTGGTGCTGCATATTCATCAACAGATCCTTTGGTATAAAAAGGCGTTGAATCGACTATCTGTGTTAAAAATATGGTGAATAACGGGACGAGGCGGGATACAAAAAGAGGGATAACTGACTCACGTATGTGGCAGTTCAATTCTCTCTTCGGCGACCCGGCTATCCATTCTCAGGACCCGCAGTTCTGCGCTACCGGGCTGCCCCAGTATTGCTCTTATCGGAGAGTACTATTCAATTTGCTGATTTGGTCGATTTTACTTATTCATTAATATTTTTGCAACAAAAAAGCTCATTTTAGTCGCTAATCATCATAACTGCGTTTTACAGAAAAAACGCATCAGTGATCCTCCCTGTTTTTCAGTTGCATCCAGATATATACCTAATCCACATCTCCGACATTACGCCTGACTCCCATCAGGTACGCCACGACAAACTCCTCCAGATTGCCGTCCAGCACGGCATCCGGGTTGCCGGATTCGACGCCGGTACGCAGATCCTTGACCATCTTGTAGGGGTGCAGCACATAGGAGCGTATCTGGCTCCCCCAGCCGATCTCCTTCTTTTCTGCGGCAATTTCGGAAGCCTTGTCCTTGCGTTCTTCTACCTCACGTTCGTACAGCTTGGCTCGCAGAACCTTCATTGCGGTGCCGCGGTTGGAAATCTGGCTCCGCTCGGACTGGCAGGCGACGATGATGCCGGAAGGGATATGGGTAATGCGAACGGCCGAGTCGGTGGTGTTGACGTGCTGTCCACCGGCGCCCCCGGAGCGGAAGGTGTCCACCTTCAGATCGGCATCGCTGATTTTGATGTCGATATCTTCCTCTTCGATCTCCGGGAAAGCGTACATCGAGGCAAACGAGGTGTGGCGACGGGCATTGCTGTCGAAGGGGGATATACGGACCAGACGGTGAATGCCGGCTTCCGCCCGGAGGTAGCCGTATGCGTATTCGCCGCTGACGTTGAAGGTCGCCGACTTGAGACCGGCTTCATCTCCGGCCTGATACTCGGTGATGACCGTCTTCCACCCTTTTTTCTCGCAGTAGCGGAGATACATGCGCAGGATCATCTCGGCCCAGTCCTGGGACTCGGTACCGCCTGCACCCGGGTTTATGGTGATAAAGCAGGAGTTGCGGTCATGGGGGCCGGAGAGCATGCGCTGGAACTCGGCGGCCTCTACCTCCTTAATCAGCCGGGCTGACATGTCCCCGACCTCGACAAGAGTCCCGGCATCCTGGGCCTCTTCACCCAGCTCAATCATTACGCGGATATCTTCCGTCTGGCGCAGAAGCCCATCCCACATCTGGACTATCTTTTCCAGCGTCGTACGTTTTTTGATGATTTCCTGGGATTTTTTTGTGTCGTCCCAGAATCCGGGCACGGCCATGATTGACTCGATCTCCATGATCGATTCGCGTTTGGCATCTACGTCAAAGCGCCCCCCGAAGCTTGGCGATCCGCTCTTCACAATCCTTCAGCTTTGCTATTTCTTCACGGTACATGGTTATTGCTCCTTATCAAGGTTAGAGATTGATGTTTTTCCGTTTGATCCAGATCAGCAGGGCTATTCCGGCGGTCAACAGTACGCAGAACCAGGCCGGGAGGTCTCCGATCGTGAGGTAGAGCGATCTGCCGCTCCCCGGCTGGATTTCGCCGGTGCGATAGGCTTCCACAAACAGGGGGGTCATGGTACGGATATGGCCGTTCTGATCAACAATTGCGGTTACTCCTGTGTTTGCGGCGCGGATCAGCGGAGTACGGGTTTCGATCGCCCGGAAGGTCGAAATGGCCAGGTGCTGATACGGCGCCGAAGAGCGGCCGAACCAGGCGTCGTTGGTGATTGCCACCAGGACGCGGGCGCCGGCCTGGACGTATTGCCGAGCCAGTTCCGGAAAGATGACTTCGTAACAGACCTGAACCCCCAGTTTGGTGCTTCCGGTATCGAGAGTGACCGCCCGCTCGCCGGGAGAAAAATCACCGATGCCGACTACAAGCTTGTTGATAAAGGTCAGGAATCGACCGAGCGGAACATATTCGCCAAGCGGAACCAGATGCATCTTGTCGGCGCGCCCGATAGTTTCGCCGCGGGGGGACAGCATAAAAGCGCTGTTCAGAAAGGTGCTCCTGCCGTTGCGGAGCTCATGGGCCGGGCTGCCGAACAGCAGGCAGGCATTGGTCTCCCTCGCCAGACTCCTGATCCGTTCCGCCTGGAGCGGTTCATCCTGAAAGAAAAACGGCACCGCACTTTCAGGCCAGACGATCAGGTCTACCCCCCCTTTGGAAGCTTCCCTGGTGAGGCGCTCGTAGGTATCGAGCGTCCGTTCGCGAAAGGCAGGACTCCATTTGACGTCCTGGGGAATATTTCCCTGGATCAGGGCTACCCGCAACGGTTTTGAACCGGGAGTTTCTCCTCCGTTCAAGCGGTTGAAACCGTAGAAAAGCGTGCCGATAAGGAGGAGAAGGAGGATAGCCGCGCTTTTTACCGGATAGGGAACACCGGCGCCGGAAACCGCACGCAGGGCCCGGTGGAGGACGATGTTTGCCAGGACGATCAGCAGGGTGATGCCGTAGACGCCCGCCAGGTCGGCAATCTGGATCAGCGGCAGGGTGCGGAACTGCGAGTGACCGAGCATGGCCCAGGCAAAGCCGGAGAAGAGAAACGAGCGGATGAAATCAAAGGCGACCCAGGCAACCGGCAGGGTAAAGGCGGCCTTGATGCCGACAAGTTCCCCCAATCTGGCAATGGAGGTGCTCAAGCCGTAGAACATTGCCAGCCAGAAAACCAGCAGCAGGTAGACCGGAATGCTGACCGACCAGGGGAGATGGCCGTAACGGACAAAAACGATGTTGAGCCAGTAGAGAATGATGGCGTATGCGCTAATACCGCAGGTCAGGCCGATGCGGAAGGCCGTCCGCGGTGAGCTCTCTTCCAGGGCGATCAGCAGCGGGATCAGGGCCACCCAGGCCAGGAAGGAGATGGAGGGATTCGGGAAGGAGAGGGCGATCAGGATGCCGCTGGCGATCGCCAGCAATCCACGGCGGTCAAACAGCTCCTTGATCCTTGAAGTAGAAATCAGATCGCTCACTCACGCCCCGGATTTTCTGCGGGAGCGATGCTTGACATGCGGATCCCGACTTTTTTCACCCGTCTCAGATCGGCATCAAGGATTTTCAGGTGGAGTCCGGCGCCTTCGATCGCATCTCCGATCGCGGGAATTTTTCCGGTCAGGTGGAAGGCGAGTCCTCCGACAGAGTCGAAGTTGTCACGCTCGATCTGGATGTCGAAATGCTCTTCAAGCTCCTCGACAGGCAGCCGTCCGTCGGCGGTTATGCTGCCGTCCGGGTTGACGGTCAGAAGGGACTCCTCGCGGTCGTATTCGTCCTGAATATCTCCCACAATCTGTTCCAGCAGGTCTTCAATAGTTATCAGGCCGGACGTACCGCCATACTCATCGATGACAATCGCCAGATGAATGCGTTTGCGCTTGAACTCCTGCAGCAGCTGCTCCAGGTTTTTGGACTCGGGGATAAAGTATGGGGTGCGCATGATCTCGCGAACAGAGAGGCTCTTTACATCGGTGCCCCACAGTTTGAGGAGATCCTTGGCATACAGCAGGCCGATGATATTGTCGATCGAGTCTTCGTAGACCGGGATTCGTGAATGGCCGCAGGCGATGATCGTATCCAGCAGTTCTCTCACCGTGGACTCAACCGAAACGCAAGCTATTTCGGAACGGGTCACCATGACTTCCCGCACTATTGTCGTGCCGAGGGAAAAGATGGAGCGAATCATCTCGCTCTCTTCCTCGTTAACCAGACCTTCTTCTTCGGATGCTTCGATGAAGTCGATGATATCCTGTTCGGTTGTCCTTTTGCGTCCGGTCACAAAACGGCTGACGCGTTCGATAATACCGGACTTTCTACTGCTGCCTTCTTCCACTGCTTTTTCCTCCTGACTTTTCTGGACGTGCCGGACGAGCTGGTTTCTGACGTTCTTCGCGCTGCGGATGTCCGGTAGGAGAGGCGACGACCGGTTCACCAAATAATTCGCGTACCTCGCTGTCAGAAAGGTAGCGAAATTTCCCTGCCCTGAGTGTGCCGAGCATGAGAGTGCCGTAGCGGATCCGCTTGAGGCGCACTACAGAAAGACTGACGGCTTCACACATTCTGCGCACCTGGCGATTGCGTCCCTCATGGATCGCTACCGAAATCCAGTCATTCTGCTCGCCGCTCTTCACCAGGTTTACGACCGCGGGTGCGGTCCTGCCTTCTTCCAGTTCGACCCCTTCCGCCAACCTCTTCAACTGCTGATCGATTACCTTGCCGCGTACCCGGACATGATACTCTTTCTCTATTTCATGGCGGGGGTGCATCAGGCGATTTGCCCACTCTCCATCATTAGTCAACAGCAGCAGACCCTCGGTGTTGTAATCCAGCCGCCCGACCGGATAGACGCGATCCGGCACATCTCTCAGCAGGTCGGTAACCAGCGGCCGTCCCTGGCCGTCTTTAAGAGCCGTAATATATCCGGGCGGTTTGTTGAGCAGGATATAGAGGCGTTGTGCGCCGATTTTAAGGGGTTTACCATCCACCGTAATAGTGTCTTTGGACGGATCGGCCTTGCTTCCGAGTTCGGTTACCACGACGCCGTTGACGGCAACCTGACCATTTAGGATCAGTGTTTCAGACGCTCTTCTTGAGGTGATGCCGGCGGCGGATATGATTTTTTGCAGACGTTCGAGCATGGGGCCTCTTTGTTCAGGAAATGTGGCGAGGTGAATAATTCAGGAAGTAGCGCCATTGGCAAACGACCTGACAATACAGTTGGTAAATTCAACAAGATCATCCAGATGATGTTCGATCACCTTGATCATCAACTCGATATCCATGCGCTGGTATTCATGTACAAGGATATTCCTGAAGCCAACCATTCCCTCAAGGCGGTGTGCAAGTTCGTGAGGAATAACCTTGCCCATTGCCAGCAAGCTAAAACTTTCTCTGCTCTCTTTCGGCAAACCCAGTTTAAGGGTCTTTATCGTGTGGTTCGCCAGATCGATACATTGTTCACAGGCACGTTGCAGGTTGATGGAGATGGCGTCCTGTTTCATATAGTCGTCTTCGAATTCAACAGCGGAAGGCAAGGCGTAGTAGGTTCTAATCTGGCTGATGCAGCGCTCGATGCTCTCCTTTTTGTTCAACACGATATCGTTCATACGTTAATGAACCTTCCGTCAGCCAGAGCAGAGGCGATAATATCGGCCCGTTCCTCGTTCAGCTTCTGATAGTAAGAGAGTGTCAGCATTTCGAATTCATCGACAGCAAACTTATCTGCGCAGTACAGCAGTCTGCCTTTTGAAATTATTTCGTTCCGGAACACCGTTGAAACCGTTCGAGCGTTCAGCAGATCAACATCCTTGTTCAGGGATCTTGCCAGAGCAAGGCTGCATTCGCTCATGGCAAAACTGCGCTCCTTCTTTGCCTCTTCGGGCGGCAGGAGCAGGGCTATATCAACATCACTCTCCGGCCATTCATCTTCAGTCATAAACGAGCCGAACAGATAGATTCCCTGTGTATCGGGGTAATATTCAAGCACTGTTTTGGTGATGGTATCCAGTTGCATCCGGAAATATCCTTCCATGAACTCGATACAAGCGGTCGTATGACGCCAAATATCAGCCATACAATGGCGCATGATGGCCGTTATGTCAATACTGCACCGTCGTAGGCACTTCTAAATCATATTTAATGGATTTCTGACGGGTGCATCAGATGAGGTGCAAGAGCACGCTCCAAGATGTCATTGACGCCCTTGTCATTGGGGGTGATTTGAAGCGCTTCCCGATATTCCCGGATCGCCGCATCAAGGTTTCCCTTGCCGGCAAGCGCAAGCCCCAATTGGTTATGCGTATTCGGGTAATTCGGATTTATTCGAAGCGCCTTCAGGTATTCCATATGCCGCTTGCTACATGCGGGTTAATCGTAATGTAGGTTTCATCGTCTAAATTCAAGAACGGGTGATTTCCGACTTGCATATATACGGCTAAGGTAATGGCAATCAACGCAATGCAAAGCAAAGCTATAATGCCGGTCCTACTGCACTTCCCAAAGAGTTTTCTTACAAACTCAAGAAAATGGTCTTTAAAGTATTTTGAATAAAATGGTTTCAAGTTTCAAAAATTGCCTCATTCTTCACAGGCGCTGCATGTATCTTCAGGCGTCTCCCGGGGTGAGTCTCCTGAATTCCACCAGGGGACTCGTTTGCTCAGGACGTTTTAGCGAATGCTATTTCCCGGCCTTAACTTGCATTCTCTTCTGGGCAAGAGCAATTTCCAGGTTGTTATGCGAGCCGCTGTCATCGGGGTTTATTCGAATTGCCTCCTGGAATTTCTGGATCGCAGCATCCAGGTCTCCTTTACTGGCAAGATCAATCCCCAAATTGTTAAGCGCTTTCGTGTAATTCGGATTAATCCGAAGTGCTTCCTGGTATTCCAGGATTGCGGCATCGAGGTTTCCTTTACTGTCAAAAGTATCTCCCATGTTAAAATGCGCATCAATGTAATTTGGATTTATCCGAATTACCTCCTGGTATTCCTTGATCGCTGCATCCAGATTTCCCTTACTCGCAAGGACATGCCCCAGGTTGTAGTGAGCATCCTCATCGTTGGGGCTGATCTGAACTGCCATACGGTATTCCTTGATCGCTGCCTCCAGGTCCCCTTTATTGACAAAAGCATTTCCCAGGTTGTTGTGAATTATATAGTTACCGGTAGTGACCTGAAGTGTATGTTGGAAGAGGGAAAAGCTGTCTTTCCAGTAGCCTAGCTGCTGCCACGTTAATGCGGCTGATGCGGTTATAACCGTACAGGCGAGTAGAGCAAGTATGCCCTGCCGGTGCTTCAAGCCCTTTGTCAGATCCGGAACACCCCATGCGGCCATGATGAAAAGTCCAATCACGGGGATGTAAGAATAGCGGTCCGCCATGGACTGGACTCCCACCTGGAGTAAACCGATAACTGGTACAAGGGTAATGAGGAACCAGAACCATCCTACAAAAAAGTAGGGGCGTCGTCGCCCGGTCCAAACGGCTGCTGCAGATACAAGGAGCAGAATTAACAGTGAACTGATGACCTGCCAGAGCGGAATGGATGAAGGGAAGGGGTATAAGACCGCAAGGTCATGGGGCCATATTGTTTTGCCGATGTACTTTACATATGCAACCAGGGCATTTTCAAAGCGGAGTTGAAACGACACCGCGGTCAGGTTGGCAATCGACCCCCCATTATGCTGGGCGTAGATGGTGATAAGTGCCGAAAAAAACGAGCAGAGAACGAACGGGAATTTTTCTTTTAAAAGGGGTGCCGCGCGACTTATAAATTGACGCAGTCCTGGTTCCTCCTCCCCGCATCGGAAGCGGTCTAACGGCCAGAAATCCATCAGGAGCATGACAATGGGAAGCGTTACGAGCATCGGCTTGGACATAAGGCCCAGTACGAAGGAAATGAGAGCGAGAATATACAGCGATGTTTTCCGCCTCTCCGCGTATTCGGCATAAAAGATGAGCGTGAGGAACCAGAACAGCCCGCTGAGAACATCCTTTCGCTCCGCCACCCAGGCAACCGACTCCACATGCAGAGGATGAAGTGCGAACAGGGCCGCGACGAATATGCTTTGCCAAAGTCCTCCGGACAAGCGGAGGAAAAGAAGAAAGAGAAGCAGCGCGGAGAGTGTATGGATAGCGACGTTGGTAAGATGATGGCCGCGCGGGTTCATGCCGAACAGCTGGACGTCGGTCATGTGCGAAAGCCAGGTGATCGGGTGCCAGTTGGAGATATCAAAGGTAGTAAAGGCCCACGTAATATTCTGGAGCGTTATGCCGTTTGCTACATGGGGGTTGCTCGTAACGTATGCTACTTCGTCGTAATCAAGGAACAGGAAATTTCTCGTCTGCATGTATACGGCTAAGGTAATGACAACAAGAAAGATGCACAGTAAGGCCGTATAGCCGTTATTGCTGCATTTTACAAAGGGTTTTTTTGCAAACCCGGATAGCAAATCATTGATGTCTTTCGAGTGCGTGGTTTCGGGTTTCAAGAGTACCCTCTTAATAAAAAGTGTAAGGGACGAAGCATATATCAAATCTGCTCCGTCCCTGTATCTTACGGTAATCTGATGAGTTGTTTGCGGATTGCCTGCCGCCTACTCCGCAATCCGTGTCATGGCTCTGAATTTCCTGTAGCGCCCTTCCACTAGCTCGTCGCCGGAAAGCTTGTTCAGCTCGGCCAGGTTGCGGGCGATCGCCTCTTTCATGTTCCTGGCGGTGAGTTCATGGTCGCGGTGGGCTCCGCCGACCGGCTCCTTGATGATCTCGTCGATGACGCCCAGTTTGATGATATCCTTTGCCGTCGGCTTGAGGGCCTCGGCTGCCTGGGCGCCTTTGGTGCCGTCCGACCAGAGGATGGCGGCGCACCCTTCCGGAGAGATAACGGCATAGACCGAATGCTCCAGCATCAGAATCCGGTCGCCGACCGCGATGGCCAGCGCACCGCCCGAGCCGCCTTCGCCGGTGATGCAGACGATGATCGGGGTGCGCAGACTCGCCATCTCGCGCAGGTTGCGGGCAATCGCTTCGGCCTGGCCGCGCTCTTCGGCGCCGATGCCGGGATAGGCGCCGGGGGTGTCGACAAAGGTGATCACCGGCAGCTTGAACTGCTCCGCCATCTGCATCAGACGAAGCGCCTTGCGGTACCCTTCAGGATTGGGCATGCCGAAGTTGCGGTAGACCTTCTCCTTGGTATCGCGCCCCTTCTGGTGGCCGATAACCATCACCGGCTGGCCGTCAAAGCGTGCCAGTCCGCCTACGATGGCGTGATCATCGCCGTAGTTCCGGTCGCCATGCAGCTCAATGAACTCCGTTAGCATGAGATTGATATAGTCCTGAGTGAAGGGGCGGTTGATGTGCCGGGCCACCTGCGCGGTCTGCCAGCGGGAAAGGTTTGAAAAGATCTCGGCCCGCATCTCCTCGACGCGTCCCTCGAGAGCGGCCACATCGGCGCCGATGTCCAGACCGTCATCAGCCAGGGTATTCAGTTCCTCGATTTTCTTTTCCAGTTCGACAATCGGTTTTTCAAATTCAAGATAAAACGGAGTAGCCATTATGACACCTCATTGTTTTTTACCACAGCGATACCGGTTTACAGAAAAAACAAAATTTTAACAACGATGAAGGGGAAGGGCAGGATGAAATCAAGAAATACCCGTTGTAATTATCCCGTTCATCCTGTCTATCCTTGTTAAACAGGCTGTTGTCTGTTGTCCCATAACGGCGTGGTGAATTTAATTTTTTTACTCTTACTCAAAAGTGGCGGCATTATACCCTAACAGTCGTTCTACTTCCAGCCTTAATTCATCACTGGCCGCTACGTTCATCGCGGACGAAAGCGGCATGGTGGAGCGGCTCCGTCCCGGTATCTGGAACTGGATGCTGGCCGGCACACTCCCTGGATGTCTTTCGATGACCTCTCTTAGGAGGGTGAGCTGCTCCGGCGGTGTTTCATCGGTACGGAGGACGAACGATACCATTCTGGTCGTCTGGGCCCGGGCCTCCGAGAGCAGCTTGATGTCGCCTGCCGGGCCGCGGTCACGTTGGAAGCGTTTGCCGTTATTCTCTTCGCCCCCCTTCATGATCAGTACCTTGCAACCTTTTTCGCCCTTTTCCAGCTTGCCGACCACCAACAGCGGGTCATCGGATTTCAGCAGCGGAGCCGCGATTGCATAGATATCGGAAAAGACCGTTGTTTCCACCGAACCGGTGAGGTCTTCAATCGTCACGAAGCCCATCCGGTCACCCTTTTTGGTCGTTATTTCCTTGAAGGCGGAGACGATGCCGCAGATCCGCACTTCGCTCCCTTCGGCCATTTCGACCATATTTGCGATTTCGGTGTTGGCCAGGCGCTTGATGTCATCGATGTAGCGATCGAGGGGGTGACCGGTAATCAGAAAGCCGAGCGCCTCCTTCTCGTAGGCCAGCTTCTCCTTGTCGTGCCATTCCGGTGTGTTGGGGAGTTTCATGCCTCCGGTGGTATTGCCGCGTGACACCTCTTCCGTTCCGAACAGCGAAACCTGGGCGCTGGCCTTTTCCTCCTGGATCTTCTGGCCATAGCTTGAGGCCGCCTCCAACCCTTCCAGCTGGGCGGAACGGGCAGCACCGGTAGAATCGAAAGCGCCGCACTTGATCAGTGATTCGATCACCCGCTTGTTTACCCTTCGAAGATCGACCCGCTCGCAGAAATCGTACAGACTCTTGAAGGGGCCCTCAAGGCGTGCTTCCAGGATGGCCTCGATGGCACCGGTTCCGACATTTTTTACCGCACCAAGACCGAAGCGCATCGATGCGCCGACGACGGTGAAGGAGAGCCCGGAGGAGTTGATGTCGGGCGGCAGCACTTCGATCCCCTGTTCGCGGCAGTCGCTGATGTTCTTGACGACCTTGTCGGTGCTGTCCATGTCGCAGGTCAGGAGTGCCGCCATGAATTCTACCGGATAGTGGGCTTTCAGATAGGCGGTCTGGTAGGCGATCAGGGCATAGGCGGCCGAGTGGGACTTGTTGAAGCCGTATTCGGCGAACTTGTGCATCAGATCGAAGATCGCCTCGGCCTTTTTGGGGTCAAGTTTGTTTTCCTTGGCCCCATCCAGAAAGAGTCCCTTCTGGCGTGACATCTCCTTGTCATCCTTCTTGCCCATGGCGCGCCTGAGCAGGTCGGCCTGTCCGAGCGAATAACCGGCCAGCGAACGGGAAATCTGCATGACCTGCTCCTGGTAGACGATGACTCCGTAGGTGTCCTTCAGGATCGGTTCCAGCTGCGGCAGGTCGTAAACCACCTCTTTGCGACCATGCTTGCGGTCGATGAAGTCATCCACCATGCCGGAGCCCAGTGGGCCTGGACGGTAAAGGGCACAGGCGGCGATGACATCTTCAAAGCAGGATGGTTTCAGTTTGACCAGCATCTCTTTCATACCGCTGGATTCAAGCTGGAAAACCCCGGTGGTGTTGCCGGCTGTGATCAGATCATAACTGGCCTGGTCGTCGTCCCGCAGCGTTGTGATGTCGAACTGCGGATCTTTCCCTACCCGCACCAGCTTGACGGCATTCTCGATCACGGTCAGGTTTTTGAGCCCCAGAAAGTCGAACTTGACCAGGCCGACCAGCTCGACATATTTCATCGAGTACTGGGTGTTGATCGCGCCGGTTTTCTGGTCCTTGTAGAGCGGCAAAAACCCCTCCAGAGGCTCAGGCGCCACCACGACGGCGGCGGCGTGGGTCGAAGCATGCCGGGTGAGCCCCTCCAGGCAGAGGGCGGTGTCCAGAAGGTCCTTGACCTGCGGGTCGGCGGCGCACATCTCTTTCAGCTGCGGTTCCTGCTGCAGCGCCTTGCTCAGGGTCATCTTCAGATCATCCGGGATCAGCTTGGCGATCCGGTCGACATCGCCATAGGTCATGTTCAGCGCCCGTCCGACATCCCGGACGGCCGCCTTGGCCCCCATGGTGCCAAAGGTGATGATCTGGCAGACGCGGTCACGGCCGTACTTTTCGATCATGTACTGGATCACCTCGCCCCGGCGGTCCTGGCAGAAGTCGACGTCGATATCAGGCATCGAAATACGTTCCGGATTGAGGAAACGCTCGAACAGCAGGTTGTAGGGGAGCGGGTCGAGATCGGTGATCTTGATCGAATACGCCACCAGCGAACCGGCGGCCGAGCCCCTCCCCGGACCGACCGGAATGCCGCGATCCTTGGCCCAGCGGATAAAATCGGAAACGATCAGGAAGTAGGCCGGAAATTTCATGTCGCGGATACAGTCCAGCTCGATTTCCAGGCGATCGAAGTACCCCTGTTGCTGCTCCAGCGTCATGTCGGGGTATTTGGCCAGGATGGTTTTCATCCGCTCTTTAAGCCCTTCGGTTGCCAGATCCCGCAGCATGTCGTCGTGGTTCTGCCCGGCGGGTGGGTCGAAGTGCGGAAAGTAGTAGGTCTTGCCGTCCACCGCCAGATCGAGACTGCAGCGTTCGGCGATCTCAAGCGTGTTGCTCACCGCCTCGGGGGCGTAGGAAAAAGCCCGCGCCATCTCTTCCGGCGACTTGACGTAGAACTCGTCGACCGAAAATTTCATGTGGGTCGGGTCTTCCATGGTCTTGCCGGTCTGGATGCAGAGCAGCACCTCGTGGGCACGGGCGTCCTCACGATTCAGGTAATGGCAGTCATTGGTGGCCACCAGCGGCAGCTTCAGCTCGGACGCCACCTCCATCAGCCGCTTGTTGACGACATCTTGTTCCGGGATGGTGTTTTCCTGCAGTTCGATATAATAGCGGTCGGGGAAAAGCTCGCTGTACCATTTGGCGGTGGCAACCGCATCTTCCATTCTGCCGCGGCCGCACTGCATCGCCACCTCCCCCTTGAGGCAGGCGGACAAGCAAATCAGCCCCTCCGAGTGTCCGGCGAGCAGTTCGCGGTCGATGCGGGGGCGGTAGTAAAAGCCTTCCTTGTATCCGGCCGAAGTCAGGTAGGAAAGGTTCTTGTATCCGGCCATGTCCTGGCAGAGCAGGATCAGATGGTAGGCCGCGTCGGAGATCCCCTTGGCGTCCCGTGAAAAGCGCGATTCCGGCGCCAGATAGAGTTCACAGCCGATGATCGGTTTGACGCCGGCCTTCTTGCATTTGAGATAAAACTCGGCCGCACCGAACATGTTGCCATGGTCGGTAATTGCGACCGCCGGCATGTTGTGCTCTTTTGCCTTTGCGATCAGGTCATCAAAGCGGATGGCGCCGTCGAGAAGCGAATATTGGGTATGGAGGTGAAGGTGAACGAAGGGTGCGGATGTGATGATTTCAGTATTGTCGGGTGTTTCCATGCGCTGCTGCCTCCGGGCGGATCAATGAGGGTGAATTATGCCTCATGGCAGGATATAGGTCAAGGAAAGGGATGGGGGGAGATGTCTTGTGTATGGTGGCGGTGGAGGTGGCTAAAATATCAAAGCGCCAGCGTGCTTGATTCAAAGCCATTACCATCTCATCGCCAGCTAACCCCTCTAAATCTCCCCTTATCTAAGGGGAAACTTCAAGGTGGGGACTGAGGGGGAGTAGATTTAGATGTTACTAGGTGGTCTTAGTATTTAAAGCGGAAGCCGAGCGCCGCATTGTGGCTCTCGAATTTCATGCTGGTTGCAATGGCAAGGTCTGAATCGAAGGTGGCCCTGTTTGTTACGAAGTAGCGATAGCCGAGATCCAGAGAGAATTGCCGGTTGAGAGCGATCTCCACTCCCGTGCCGACCTGGTAGGCGAAGACCGTGTCATCAGCTGCTCCATACAGGGTAATCCTCTGCGCGGTCCCGCCACTCGTATCGATACCGGTGGTGTCGCTCAGATGCAGGCTCGCGAATCCGATACCCCCTCCCAGGTAGGGGGTGAGCGGGGAATTGTTGTGCAGGTCGAAAAAACCGTTAAACATCATGGCCAGCGCTCCGATATTGCCGTCCACATTGCGGAACCGGTTACCGCTCTGGCTGGTGACGGACTTTATCCCCGCATTTTTGTACGACAGTTCCCCTTCCAGGCGGACGATGCCGAAATCGTAGCCGGCGGTCCCCCCGATGTTAATGTTGGGATCAAACTCCACCCGGTCGTTGAAGTCGCTGTTGGTGACGAAGTCGGTGCTGGAGACGTCGGTGTCCGGGTTGACATTGATACCGAGAAAGCCGGATACATAGGCTCCCGGGCGGGCGGATGCAGCCGGGCAGATCGCCGGTATCGCAAGGGCTGTTAAGACGGCGATGATTGCAATGGCTCTTTTCATGGCTGATTCTCCTTTTTCTTCGCAGTCGGTTTTTCAGCTGACTCAGGCAGTAAACTGTCAGGCTTCCTGAGCGCTTCCAGCATGGCCTCTCCCATTCTAGTCGGACTGGCGGCTACCACAACGCCGCACTCCTGCAGGATGCGGATCTTGTCTTCCGCCCTTCCCTTGCCGCCGGTAATGATTGCCCCCGCATGTCCCATCCGCTTGCCGGTCGGGGCGGTGACACCGGCGATAAAAGCCGCGACCGGCTTTGTCATATTATTCCTGATCCACAAGGCCGCCGCCTCTTCGGCGCCGCCGCCGATCTCGCCGATCATGAACACCCCTTCGGTATCCGGGTCAGCGTTGAAGCGGGTCAAAACGTCGATGAAATTCATGCCGATGATCGGATCGCCGCCGATGCCGACACAGGTGGATTGACCGAGCCCGACGTCCGTCAGCTGCTTGACCGCTTCGTATGTCAGGGTGCCGCTGCGCGATACTACCCCGATCTTTCCCTCTGCATGGATATGCCCCGGCATGATGCCCACCTTGCATGCACCGGGAGTGATGATTCCGGGACAGTTGGGGCCGATCAGGCAGGTTCCGCTCCCCTGCAGAATTGCCTTCACCGGCACCATGTCACGAATCGGAATCCCCTCGGTGATACAGACCGCCAGGGCAATGCCGGCGTCCACCGCTTCCAGGATGGCGTCTGCCGCGGATGGTGGCGGGACGAAGATCATCGAAACAGTGGCCCCCGTGCATTTAACCGCTTCGGCCACGGTGTTGAAAACCGGAATTCCCTCGATATGTATGCCACCCTTGCCGGGGGTTACTCCGGCCACGATGTTGGTCCCGTATTCACGGCACTGTCTGGTGTGGAACAGGCCGCTCCGCCCGGTGATCCCCTGGACGACAATTCGGAAGTTTTTATCGATAAGTATGGACATGACCCGTTATCCCCCCTGGCCCAGCATCTGTACTATTTTGGCGGCGCCATCCCCCAGCGACCTGGCGACCTGCACGTTCAGGCCGGATTCCCGGAGCAGTTTCTTACCTTCCTCGACATGACTGCCATCCATGCGGACCACGATCGGCAGGGTGCATCCGACCGCTTCGGCCGCTTCGATGATCCCCTGGGCGATGACGTCACAATGCATGATCCCGCCGAAGATGTTGACGAAAATGCCCTTTACATCGCCATCTTGCAGAATAATCCGGAATGCCTCGGTCACTTTCTCACGGGTCGCTCCGCCTCCCACATCCAGGAAATTGGCCGGTTCGCCGCCGCACTCTTTCAGGACATCCAGGGTCGCCATGGCCAGGCCGGCGCCATTGACCAGACACCCGATCGTGCCGGACAGCTTGATATAGGAAAGGTCGTATTTGGCGGCATTGATTTCCAGCGGGTCGAGCTGGGAGTAATCCATCATGTCGGGGTATTCCCGATGGCGATAGACGGCGTTGTCGTCGAAGGTGATCTTGGCGTCCATGGCCATCAGCCACCCCGCCTTGGTCACCACCAGCGGGTTGATTTCAATCAGGGTACAATCCTTTTCCTGACAGGCGCGGTAGAGGTTCATCAGCAGTTCCACGCAGTCCTCGCAAATTGTCCCTGTCAGTCCCAGCGCCAGAGCGATCTTGCGTGCCTGGTAGGGGCGCAGGCCGGTAAAGGGATCTACGGTGCGCGTCAGAATCTTGTCGGGACTCCTGCTCGCCACCTCTTCGATGTCCACCCCCCCCTCGGCCGAGGAGATCAGGATGTAGCGGGAACTCTCGCGATCAAGCGTGATGGATAGATAGAATTCGCGGGCGATCTCAACCGCTTCTTCAACCAGAATACGGCGCACCTTCAATCCGTGCGGCCCGGTCTGCTTTGTCACCAGTGAGCGCCCGAACAGTTCCTTGCCGTACTCCTGGGCCTCCTCAGGATGGTGGATCAGCCGGACGCCGCCGGCCTTGCCTCGCCCGCCGGCATAGATCTGTGCCTTGACGACACAGCGTCCACCCATCATTTTTGCGGCACGTTCAACCTGATCGGAGGTCAGAGCTACGAGACCCCTGGGAATCGGGATGCCGTAACTGCTGAGGATTTCCTTGGCCTGATACTCATGAATATTCATGGAACACTCTCCATCAGATCTGTCTGGTTCAAAAAAGTATAGCAGGGGAGGCCGATTATGCAATCGTCCGGCGGGGGAGGGGATTGAAGGGTTGAAGAACGAGGTAATCTGCCGCGATACCGCTATCCGGGAGCTCATTCCGCTGCGGTTGACGCCGTATGACGAAGCGGTTCGTATCGCGCTGGGGTGGGTGACACAGAACGCCTCGTTTTAAAATGATCTCTGTATTAACCTGCGCGCAGTTTTTTTGCACGTCCGGTTGGTTGCGCTGTTCGCTGTTCAGACTGTACATCCGCATAGGAATCGAGCAATTGCCGGATCATTCGCTGATATTGCGTATGATATTTTGAAGCCTCTGTTTTGAAGAACTCGACGCTCTTCTTGCTGAGAGATATCGTCACCTTGACCGATTCTTCACTGAAGGCCAGTTCGGCCGGAGATGGAAGAAAATCTCGTACAATCTTGATTTCGCCCAAAGGTTCATCGGTGTATTTTATTTTCGTGCTCATAAATTGCCTTTCCTTTCCGCCAGTAACCTGCGCCAAATATTCGAATCACGTTATTTCGATAAGTAAATCGTACGGTGAGTATCCCGTCACCGGCCTTGCCAAAGCAGTAATAGCGCATTTCGTCATTGCTGTGGTTCACGTCTTCAGCGATGATACGGTGGGGATCGGCAAAGGCATATTGGGCCGATCCGAATGAGACCCCATGCTTTTGTAGGTTTTCAAAATCCTTTTTCGAGTCCCATTCGAAATGCACTGTCGCCATGCAATTACCTTATCAGGAATCAAAGTAAATAGCCATACTATAATATGGCTTATAATATGGCTGTAATCTGCTTATTGTATTGTTCATGGGTGTCTGTCATCAGCAATAATCCGATGATAGACCCTCGAAGGTTCTCCCTACAACCCGGTAATCTCGCGATCCTTCGGGTATTCAACCACAATGCCGAAGGTCAGTTCCTTCTTCTCCCCGGCATTGAGCGGGGTTCTCCAGGTGATCCTGCCGTCGGTCCCGGACTCATCCGGTTTGATGGACGGATCGTCCAGGGAGACCTTGATCTCCTCGTCACCGGCCAGCGGCAACTGGTCACGCAGCGTGAGCGTCAATGGCGTCTTGCGGAAATTAGCAAGTTCAATGCGATAACGGTAGCTGACACGGTTCTTGCCGAATATCCCGGCTTCCTTGTGCTGTTTCAGCTCTTCGCGTTTGACCGTAACCTGGTCGTCCGAACCAAAGAACAGGTCGAACTTCTCTCCGGCGGCGATTTTCTTCAGTTGAGAGCTGCCGGTGTAAGTGTTGCCGGCAAAAGTGTTGACTTTGCCCGGCAAGAGCGCGTAAGCGGCCTGATTGACTATCTCGGACTTGAGAAACACATACGGCGAGAGTTTGGGGACCGCCATGTATTCGATGCTGACCGGCAGTTGTTCGACCGCGACTACACTGCCGTGCTGTGTGCCGTCGGAAGGGATGTCAAGCGGACGGGGGATGTTAAAGGAGACCGAGGATTGCTCGGAGCTGATCTGGGCGGTCTCGAACGCCGCAGGCGCCTCTTCGGCAATTGCCTCTTCGGACTTAACGGATTCAAGGTACATCCGGCCGCTGTCGCTCTTGGCCTTCTTCCCTTTGCTCATAGGAGCTGGAGCGGCTCCATACGCCATCTGCGGCTGCGGACGGAAAAACGCTATGCGCCAGGGGAACAGTTCCGGGGGGGCGCCGCCGGAAGCGGGGCGGGCGGTGGAAAGGGTCAGGTCAACGTCGTTCCAGTCTTCGCCCGTCTGCTGGCGCACCATTGCCCGGAAAGTCAGCTCGGCGGTTTTGGCGTCAGCGGCCAGACGGACATCGTAGGAGGGCACCCAGCCCGCCTGGGGAATAACCGCAGCAAGGTCGAGCGTCAGGCTCCCCTCACGGGCGACATCCAGCATCACCTCGACGTTTTTGGTCTCTTTCCTGCGCGAACCGGTCGATTCATCCCGTTGGCGGCGCAGCGAGTCGATCTTGTCCTTGATGTTCTTCCTCTCCGTATCGATGGCGAGGGCCTGTTCCTCAGCCTTGGTGACACTCGTGCCTATGAAGCCGGCGGCGTCCTGTAGTTCTGCCGCGGTGGGGCGTCCGATTGCCAACTCCTTGGAGATGCGGTCTCCCCAGGCTACACGGATCGATTCAAGAAACGCCTTTTGTGACGACAGGCCAGCCTTCCTGGCATCCAGCGCACCGGAACGCAGCTCCAGGCCGCGAATTTCCTCGTCAAGCTCCTTAACCCGCTTTTCGCCGCTCTGCTCCAGAAAGGCCCGTTTGACCTCCAGTCCCGCGATTGTTATCCCGGCACTCCCCTTGCCTTCCACCCGAACCGAATCATCCTGAATCAGCGTGGGAAGGTTGTCGAAAGTGATCAGATAGCTGCCGGGTTTGAGGTTGAGAGAAGCAGAGCGGGTCGTCAGGGCGCGGTCTGGATACACTGTGACAGCGGTAATGCGGGAAGAGGCGGGTATCCGTTTCAGATCAGTGGCAAAGGATAGTACCGGTACCAGAAGGAGAGTCAGGGATAGGATGAATCGCAGGTTTTTCATCGATATGCTCCTTATCAAACGTGAACATCGTCAGGGGCAATCTCCAAAGTTCAAATTTGAGATTTGGAGACTTGGCCCACTCTTTTTTCTTAAATGAAAGCGATTGTACACATGCAGTCTGGCTCAAAAAACCATTTCACAGATATTGCCTGGCCTGCTTGGATATCGTTTATATCTACTTCCAAATGAGGGACTACTTTATCAAACATTATGGATATTTTAGGAAGAGTGACAGAGTGACCAAACAAGTCAATTGTGGAAGTTTCTGTCTGCTCAAAAGACATTGCTCTCGGCCCATCTTCAATCATCATTTCAGCAGCTTGCTTGTCTTTTATAATTATCACAGTAGAAGCTGAGCCATATCTATCTGCAGAAAAGACATTGTTTCCTGTTATTATTGCATTAATATTTGAAAGCAGGTCAAAGATACCGGGTAATATATTAAAGCCAGGACTGAAAGTAACATCTATATTTAAGTAATTCAGTATATTCCTGCAAATATGTACAAAGTTAATGCAACTATGTATGTACTGAAAGTTTGACTGACCCCGTATATCATCCAGAGTTCCTTTTATGAGTAGCTTACCTTCAATCTCCAGATTGAGTACAAGTTTTTGACCTGCGTTTATCCTCTCATAGAAGGTATAAACATCATCGAAGTTAGATAATTGAGTTACTGGCACGTTTAGGAACTTGTCGAAATCCACACCAAAATTAAAATTCAAGGGTTGAGTACCAAAGGAACTTAATTCTGAAGTGAAATCTACTGAAAAAAGCCCATCATAAGTAGAGCCGTTAAAAGACATTGTTTTCTTGCCAGCTATTAATTCACCTCTTACGTCTTCTACTAGGTGGATATCACCATCGTCGCCTACTAATACAAGCTTAACAAGGGCCTTCTTTCTTAAAGGTGGCAGAAGTCGTAACTTGCCTTGTTTGAAATGTGAAGTCATTTCTTCCAATAACCTTGATCCCTTGAGCTGCACTAATTCAGTATCTACTTCAAGTACTTCGCCATGATTTATTAACTTTTCGAGCTTAAATGAGAATTCTTGTGCATATTCAGGTTTTATCTCAAGACTCGCTTTTACGTCTTCTTTGGCAGACAAAGTAAATGTTGTCACATTTTCGTTATATGCAGCATTAATTACAAACCTTGAGTCAAGATTTTCCAGCACATTTGTCGTAGCCTTAATCGTATTTCCAATGGCTTGTGGCAAGAATACAGTTGGTAGCCCGGTCAGAGCTGATGTAACCGTATTGATAGCATCATTCTTTCCTGGTAGTTTCTGCCCAAGCTCTTCCCTTGCCAGTCTTTCAGCTTCTTTTTTCCATTCGTTCAACAGTTCTGGACTATATCTGGCTACATCTTTATCAATATCAATGGAACAATTTGCACAAAGCCATATTCCATTTTCCATGCTCTTTCTTTGACGAGGTGTCATGGCAGCTTTATACCTAGGTCCACCCTCCGAGGCTGCATGTATATGTGCCGCAATGCCAATTATATTGACTTTATCATCATCCGTAGCCGGTCCGGTCGTTTGCACTCTGCAGAGCGGATTAGAGCACCTGTTTGCAACTCGGCCTCTTATTCTTTCTATTACTTTTGTTGTGAAATTGTCTCTGGCCAATTTTAATTTCCTTTCAGCACCAGCGATATTAAAGAGCGCAGTTTCGCCGACTCTGTTGAGGGAGCGTATTCGTAGGGAATAAATAGGGACACTCCCAGGGCGTGTCCCTATTTATTCCAGTGAAAATGTCTGTAAGGCTGTTAACTTGAATGCTCAAGAGCTTCTCTGATGATTTCTGATTCTGGTGAATTCTCGTACCCTGGAACTGATAGGGCGCTGGGTGCAATATGATTGAAGCGCGAAGCGTCAAAGAAGGCGGAACCTCTCATTTGCGCGCGGGCGAGAAGTCGCGCATAAGTGACGTACCCAAAAGCATGGGACGTAAGTAGCTGGTCAATGTCCTTGAGTGGAAGTGCGTTGAGGATTTTTAGGGCTGGATCAAGTTCACCTACTCTGTACGCTCCAGTTCCGTAGTTGCTCTTGAAGATAATTTCATTCGGATCTTTGGCTATCGCGGCAGCATAGTGCTCAAGGGCTTGTTGGTGAAGACCTAGACTCCCGGCGATAATCCCGCCGATGTTGAACAGACGGCCGGACTCGACACCGAGACGGCGTAGCCTTTCAAAGTCCGCATAAGCAACATCAAAGGAGCGAGATTCTCGAAGCGCTCTTAGTACATCATCAGCAACATCGTAGCCAAAGTGGCGTAGTCGAGTGTCAGGCAAGCGACCAGCGTCAGCTGCGGCGAAGCGCGCGAACTCAATGGCATTAACAGAGTCGAGCGCGCTTTGACCATCAGCAGTCGATTTCTCGCGGTCAGCCTCACACCATACACCCGCAAAAACACCTAGTTCGGGTAACTCGGAAGCCATAGTTTCGACAAATTCTGCGACCATGGCTTCATTGTAGGCATCTTTAGTGCCTGCGAAGCAAATAGAGCTTCTGTCCAGCACTTCGAAGACCTTTGCGGTGTGGAATACTCGCAGAGCTTCGCGATAGACCTGAGCTAGGGCCATGTTCAGCGCTACCGTCCCGTACTTGCGAAGACACTCGTTTTCACGCGTGAAGCGAATGACTACAGCGAAGGGTCCGCTCATATCGGCGGCAGACGATTTCACAAATTCATACAGATCTTTGGTTGTGCTTCGTTTCAGCGTTTCAGTTGAGGCGGGAAAGTATTTCGAGGACGAAGGGAGTAGATGTCCGATGCTTCCAGCAGGTATAGCTTCGAGATGCGATCCAGAGTCGATAAAAGGCTCAGAATCAGTTGGCGACGCAACATAAGCAAACGAGATTTCCGGCTGAATATTGAAAACAACAATCCGAGCCGACTCGACTCGCGGATAAATTCCCAACGTACGTGTTGTTCTGCCATCATTTATTAAGAATTTTGTTTTTCCGGAAAAGGTTGCCGAGAATACCTTGAACTCCTGACCTATAGAAACTCCAACGTTAGATCCGATGTCTAGAGCAACAACACGAGTGTTCTTATCTTGTTCGATGACTCTTCCGCAATTTGAGAGAATCTCATCATAGAATATGACCTGATCTCTGCCACCAGCCTTTGCGCGATATAGTGCCGTATCGGCTCGATCAAGCAAGTCGGAAACTACTTCAGTTCCCGGCCCATTAGTCGATGAGCTGTTGTAAATTGCAACGCCCACACTCATAGTAATGCTTCGTTCTTGAAGCGGAGGTGGCGACAGAATACCAATACTGTCGGAACTTGTAAGCCATTCCCATTCTTGGTCTGTGGGAAGCACTTCGTCCGCAATTTTCTTGCGAAATTCATTTGCCCATTCAATAAATTGCTCACGAAGGACGTTTGCCTGGATGAGAATAAAAAACTCTTCACCAGATGGATGACCAAGGTGAATCACTGGCTTCCCAATGCCCTTAGATTGAATTCCTTCTGCACATATCTCAAGTCTCCGCCCGAAAGTCTTGAGAACTTGATCACCATAAAGATGACCCCACGTGTCGTTAACCTGTTTGAAGTGATCGATATCGAGAGCAATAACTACCAACTCTCGGGCTATTCCGCTTTCCTGTACCTCATCGCTAGTCGGCTCACGCTTCTCCATTTCGGAAATTGCACTAGTCAATCGTTCACGAAAGGCGTCTTTAGCGAGTAGATGCGTCAGCTGATTGTGCGAGACTTTGTACGCATTCGAGGCGGTTGTATGTAGTTTTTCAAGAAGTTTGCGATTACTGCGCCTAGTCGCAGCCCGAGGTGACTTTGGAAACACCAGACGGACTACGCAGTCAGTGGAAGAGAAGTAGAACCAAGCATCAAGGCTATTAGTTGAATGGTAGGAAATAGTCTCTTTTTTAGTACGCTCAAGAGTCTTTGTCATATCATCACAGTGCGTTTCAGAAAGTAGTTCGTACCACTTGCCTGCAAAATAGTAATAGAGCTGTACTTCAATCCCTTTTGGGCCGAGCTCCTCCTGAATCTGCGAGCGAAACGTGAACAATTTATCTATTTTCATTGTGGCCTCATGTATCTGCAAGTCTGAAATGCTACGCAGTTAGTATTTTCATTGTTTTCTTCATGATCAACTCATTAATCACCGGAATTCCGGTCATCTTCCGCCCTGCTTCAAATATCCAAAACAAAACACAAATCAATATAGTTGTAACTACCGGTATTTTAGGTGTTTATGCAATGGATAAATGTTCCAGTTTACCTGTTGAGCGGTTTTCCGCTCATCCCCCCGCTTTCACTTTCTGAAGCCCTTATCCAAACGAAAAGGTGAATCCTAAAAACGGCAGTTAACCGCAGATAAATAGGATGAACGCAGATAAAACCAGGCAAATCTGGTTAAAGGCAATAACCTTTTTGGTTAGGGTACAAATAGGGACACTCCCCAATTAATGGGTATAAACGGGGAGTGTCCCTATTTATTCCCAATGATTCCGACCCTGACCGGATTCAGGTGGATTGCTTCTCTCCTCAATGGTTCTGGGCGCGGGGCCGCATCTTTAGCGACATCCGAGCCACGCCTTTGGTTCGATTGTCAGACTAGCTATCCTCAAATGCCTGAATGATTTTTTCAGTGCATTCAGGACAACTTCCGTGGGAAAACATAGCCTCAGAATGAGCACTCACGTAAACTTCCACTTGTTGCCAGAAACCCTTGTCATCTCTGATTTTCTTACAGGACGCACAAATGGGTACAATCCCTCGCAATGTCTTGACCTCATCCAACGCTGTGTGCAATTCAGCAATAAGAGTGTCTTTCTCCGCTTCTGTCTGTCGATGTTGTACTATGTGCTGGTTCAGAAGCCTGAAGACAAAGAAGTAAAGCACAGGGAAGACTGAAACTGTCAATAATAGTGCATCTATTAGCGCTTCTTTAAAGGGAGGTAATGGAGTCACCAACCTCAAAATCAACATGATCAACATTTCAGAAACAAAGATTGAGCCTGCAGTGATTAGCAATAAATAGCTAGGCCTTGCAATGAACTTGATTCCTTCTGTCGATGATGACGTCATCATGGGAAGCTTTAATAATTTACTTTTTGTTATCGTCATGCTCATTCTGTTCTCCAACAATCGAACTCGTAGAAGCGCCTACTTCTGGCGGCGGTTAAATGTTTTTTATAGGTTAATCTGGAGGAAACATTTTTATAAGCCGTTACAAATTATTGCGCACTATATGTCGGCTGTTTTTTCATGTCAAAGAAATAGCCCGATGAGCAAAACGTTAATGCAATACCTGACTCACGCAACGGCGCGACGACGCGACGCTTTAAAAATTTGAACCAATAAGCCTAGAAAAAACATTTGAACCGCAAAGTCGCAAAGAACGCAAAGTAAAATCAGGCTGTTATCTTACAAAAACCTTTCACCTGAATGGTTTGGGTCTTTTTTTTGTAAGCATCTGAATTTCTTTGTACTCTTTGCGTCTTTGCGGTAAATAACTGCCGTTTTTAGGATAAGTTGGTCTAAAAGAATTTCGTTGCGTCGTCGCGTCGTTGCGTGATGAAAATACAACTTGTCATTATTGTATCATTAATGATACAAATCAATCATGCACTCTACTCCATACGCAACAACTTACTACACCGACGAAGCCGGTCGCAAACCGTTCAGGGAATGGTTTTTAGCGTTGAAGCAGCGCGATATTGAGGCTGCACAAGATTACTGGAAATCGCACAAGGAGAGAAAACAATGCGAGAAATGACAGATTACGAACAAGACCTTGAAGAACTGCTGAAAGACCCGGAATTTGCGGCGGGATATTTGACTGCGGCAATTGAAGAAAATGATAGAGATGTACTATTGCTTGCGATGCGTCGCGTGGCGCAAGCCCGAGGCGGCATGGCCGCCGTAGCCGAACGTGCCAACGTTAAACGCGAAAACCTCTATCGTATGCTTTCGGGTAAGGGAAATCCGCAACTTTCGAGTCTTTTTTGCATCCTTCACGGTATGGGTCTTTCATTGGCAGTAGTGCCGGAGCTTCGGGCAAAAAAAGGCGCGGGCAAGAAAGAACGTGGTCTTGAATTGCTGGCCAAGGCTGGAACACGCTGAGCCTATGAACGGAATGCGTCCCATACACCAAGGAGAAGTTCTGAAGGATGAACTTGCCGAAATCGGCATGACCGCCAATGCCTTTGCCCATGCCCTGCATGTGCCTGCCAACCGGATTACGGCCATCCCTAGTACCTTGTAACAGCTAAATCTAACCCCCCTCAGTCCCCCCTTACCTAAGGGGGGAAGCCTTGAAGTCTCCCCTTAGGTAAGGGGAGATTTAGAGGGGTTAGCCAGGTTAGCCGCTATAAGTGTTACAAGGTACTTGGTTTATTATCGCAGATCACACAGACGTTATCCGAAGACTTCAAATAAGGCACTTTATGTTTGTAATGCTGTTAGCAATATGCTAACTTATGGACATGTTCTCGATAGAATACAGCAAACAATCACTCAAAAGTCTTGCGACTATTCCCGCAAATACGGCAATCCTGATCCAGTCAAAAATAGTTCAGCTTGCCGCCGATCCGTTTGCGCAAAACAACAACGTCAAAAAACTTGAAGGGCGTCCAGGTTACAGATTGCGAGTTGGAAGCTGGCGGGTTATCTACGAAATACAGGAAACCCGAATCGTGATTTATGTTCTTGCGATAGCCCCCAGAGGAGGAATTTACAGATGAAAGACATTCAGTATATCAAGAGCGGCAACAAAAAAACTCATGTCGTTATGCCGCTGGATACCTTCAATCGTCTGGTCAAAGCCGCCGAGGATCTGGAAGACATAGCCCTGTACGATGAAGCCAAACGAAACGATGACGGGTTCCGTATCCCGCATGAAATTGTGACAAGGACAATTATTAACGGAGAAAACCCAGTCAAGGTTTGGCGTGAACAACGCGGCTTAACTGTGGAGTCGCTTGCTACTGCAGCCGGTATTAGCAAACCCTATCTCTCCCAGATAGAAAACGGCAAACGCCACGGCACCATGCGCGTTATGAAGTCGCTTGCCAAGGCGCTTGACCTTCCGCTGGACATGCTTGCTGAGGAGGAAAAACTGAAACTGGCCGCCTGAATCACCCGTTATGCAACCTCTCGCGCTGCAGCAGCTGTGGAAAAAGATAGATCCAGATCCCAACTACCACCAGCGTTCCGACTCCCCCCAGCAGGGCGGCCGGAACCACGCCGAACCAGGCCGCCGTCAGGCCGGATTCAAACTCGCCGAATTCGTTGGAAGTCCCGATAAATACCGCATTCACGGCGCTGACGCGCCCGCGCATCTCGTCCGGAGTTTCCAGCTGTACCAGCGAAGCCCTGATCACGACGCTGATCATGTCGGTCCATCCCAGCACCACCAGAGCCAGACATGACAAAACAATAGAGGTCGAGAGCGCAAACACTGCCGTAGCCAGGCCGAACCCGGCTACGGCGGCGAACATGATCTTGCCGACCCTCCGTTGCAGCGGCTTACGGGCCAGATACAGCGATGCCGTAAAGGCGCCGACCGCCGGGGCCGCCCGCAGGATGCCGAGCCCCCATGGGCCGACCGCCAGGATGTCACGGGCGAAAATGGGGAGCAGCGCGGTGGCGCCGCCGAGCAGCACCGCAAACAGATCGAGTGAAATCGCGCCGAGCAGCACCGGCCGGCTGCGGATGTAGGCGATTCCGGCGAACAGCGACGTAAGCGTGGCGGGCTCCCGTGCCGTCATGACCCGCCGCTGCATCCTGAGCCGGGCAATGATGGCCGCCGCCAGGAAAAACAACCCCCCGGCCGTCACATAGACCACCCCCGGGCCGGCTATGTAAAGAAATCCCCCCAGTACCGGCCCGACGATGACCGCCGCCTGACGCACCGAGGCGTTCGTGGCAATAGCTGAGGGGAGCGCCTCCTGCGGCACCAGTGCCGGCAGCAGGGTCTGGAAGGTCGTGAACTCGAAAGCCCGCGCAACCCCCAGCAGGAAGACGATCAGCAAGATGGTGTTCCGGTCAATGAGGTGCATCATGCTGAAAACCGCCAGAGAAAGCAGCGCCAGTGCTTCCAGCGCCTGGGCGATCGCCACGATAGAGCGCCGGTCATGGCGGTCGGCGGCATGACCGACATAAAGCGCCAGCAGCAGCGAGGGGATGAACTGGACGAGGCCGACCAGCCCGAGCGCGAAGGGGCTGTGGGTCAGGTCGTACATCTGCCAGCCGATGGCGACTCCTGCCATCTGGTAGGCCAGTGTCGCCGCCGCTCGGGCGGTCAGAAAGCGTGTAAAAGCTTTGAAGTCCGGATTCACGTGATGGCGTCCTCCTGTCACGGTAGCCATGAAGGAATACCTGGAATTTTTTTCAATCAGATATAGTTGGAATGTCAGGCTCTCTTCATAAGTTCGGCATCCGACGCCCGCAGGTAAACCGGCAGCAATCGGGACGGTTCCAGCAGTTGACCGTTCCGGAAGGCATGCTGCGTCAGCAGGACGCCGTTGGCGGCGTGGGGGGAATGGTGCTGGAAGGGGGCGAATATGGCCCGGTCACCCAGTCGTTCGGCAATCAGGTCGCGATAGCGCACGGCACCCTCTCCGGCGAAGATGACCCGTGCTTCGGTCATGGCGACGATTCGATCCAGAAACGCAGCGGGGGGAAGAACGCAATCATCGAGGCGGGGAGAGGGGATTGCGGAGGAACAGTCGTATAGCGCCGCATAGACCTCGCTTTTACGGGCATCGAGCATCGGGCAGACAGGAATAGCCGATAGAGAAAAATTCATCGCCAGCATGGCAAGCGAGGAGAATCCCGCACACGGCTTGCCGGCCGCCAGCGCCAGTCCCTGAATCGTCGCGACGCCGCCTCGTACTCCGGTGAATGAGCCGGGGCCGGTAGAAGAGGCAAAGATGTCTATTTCGGCGATTGCCAGCCCGGCGATTGTCAGCACTCTTTCGATTTCCGGAATCAGGCGGGAGGAAAGGGTGCGGTTGGTGTTGAGCAGCGATTCGGCGACGATCTGTTCGTCGACGGCGACGGCAATACTGGCCAGGGATGTGGATGTATCTATGGCGAGGATGTTCATGGATCGTCTGCTCCGCAATGTTGTATTCAATTCCATAAAGGCAGATCATTACCGCTAAGACGCAAAGACCGCCAAGAAATCAAATAGTTAACAAATGTTCCGTGCTTAATTTTGGTGAGAAGAAATTCTTTTTATCGAAAATGGTTTTCTTTGTGTTCTTAGCGACTTTGCGGTTCAAATGTCGTTAATAGGTTTAATCCAGACGTTGACGGTAGGCGTTCAATAACCGGGCATCCTCGGCATATGTCACCGGATAGATGAACGGGACCGGTTTGGGACTCATGTCGCTGCTGACGTTGCGGAACGTGAACAGACAGGAGTTTGAAAGAGATTTGTTGCCGTCCGAGCGGCTGAACCGCTCAATATCGCTCTGTACGGTAATCGTGGTTTTACCGGTGTAGACCACCCTTGCGGTGAATTTCAGCTGGTCGCCCATCAGCACCGGCTGGTTGAAGTTGATGCGGTTCACCTGGCACGGCACCGGCCTGTCCGGAGCAACCATTTCCGCCGCCAGCGCCGCCAGCTCGTAGGCCTTTCTGATCAGATAGCCGCCAAAAATTGTTGTCGGGACATTTTCCTGTTCGGGATACGCCCTGCAGGTAGATTCAATCACCAAGCGGCCGGCAAGAATACCTTCGAAGCCGGCGTTCTCCTGCTCTTTGTGCAGTTTCTTGAGGAACAGGTATTCATCGTGCGACGGCATTTCTTCCGCCTTCGCCAACCCGTCACGATATGCCTGACGCCGATGTTCCGCTTTCTGGTAACGTTTTTTGTCGATTTCTTCAAGGTACTGCAGGGGGGGGAGGGGGAGGCTTTTAGCTTCTCCGCCGTCGGTTGAACGGGCTACCATGGTGAAGTAGCAACTTGCCAGATGGCTGGACCCCTCACCCAGACATTCGATCCGGATGCCGACCTCCATTGAAGACTTGCCCACGTGATTGATCTGGGCCGAGAATACCAGATCGTGTCTGGTATCGGCGGGGTTCCTCAGGACTATGCTGTCTACGGCGGCTGTAACGACTCTCGCGCCCGGATAAAACCTGTGGACATAAGCAAGTGCCGTGTTTTCGGCTACTTTGTCCAGAGTCTCCAGAATCTTGCCGAAACGGATATTGCCGACCATATCGTTGTCCCGGGCAAGAAATCGCCTGGCTAACCCGGGATCGGTTGAAAACGGCAGGACGAAGAGATAGCGGGTGTCGTGGGGCGTTATAACGCTCTGCTTCGATTCGGATGACATGGTGAAATCCCTTTCGCGACTATAAATCTCATGTCTCTCGCAGTAATTTATTTTACCCCTGACGGGTGACGAAGTACCTGATGATGTCGTTGTAGAAGGCCAGAACCATCAGTCCCAACAGCAGCGCCATCCCGATCTGCTGGGCGTATTCGCGAATCCTTTGGGGGACCGGCCGGCGGAAGATCAGTTCCATGACATAGAACAGCAGATGCCCGCCATCCAGTACCGGCACCGGCAGCAGGTTGAGCACCCCGAGGTTGACAGAGAGCAGCGCCATAAAGGCCAGAAAACTGGCGCCACCGGCCGAGGCTTGCTCTCCGGCCATCTTGGCGATCATGATCGGGCCGCCGACGCTATCCATAGGCACGACGCGCTGCACCATTTTAACCATCGACATGAATGTCAGGTCAATGACTTTCCAGGTCTGTTCGGTCCCTTTTATAACGGCTTGAAAGGGGCTGAAGCGTTCTGTGACAATTTCGCCGGCCGAAGCCACACCGATGGCATAGCCATTGATCTTCTCGCCGAACAGGTTTTTTGAAACGCGCGGCTCGGGAGTCATGGTGAAAGAGATATCCGCGGTATCACGCTTTACCGTCACAGCCAGCGGCTGCCCTTTGCTGGCGGCAACACCTTGGGCAATCTGCTCCCAGCGCTTGACCGGCTTGTCGTTAATGGCGGTGACGACATCGCCTTTGTGTATGCCGGCTTTTGCAGCCGGTTTGTCTTTGAGAGCCTCGCCGATTTTGGTCGTAACGGTGGGAACACCGATCATGCAGAGCAGTATGAAGATCAGCCAGGCAAAAAGAAGATTGAACACCGGGCCGGCCATGACGATCGCAATTCGGGCCAGCACCGGTTTGTGGGCGAAGGAACGGGCCTTCTCGTCGTCGGTCAGTTCACGCAGAACCGGTTCCGCCGTAACGTCTGTCGGAGCGTTTTCGTCTTCCGGGCGAGGATCAGACACCCCCCCTTCGATAAAACCCCCTTCACCGAACATCTTGACGTAGCCGCCGAGCGGAAACGCCGAAAGCAGATATTCCGTCTCACCGATTTTTTTGCCGATCAGCTTGGGGCCGAAGCCGAGGGAAAACTTCTCAACACTGACCCCCATCAACTTGGCGAGCAGAAAGTGCCCCAGTTCGTGGACAAAGATCAAAATACCCAAAACTATGATTGCATAAACAACGGTCATATCAGTGTACCATCTCCCGGCAGATTTCACGGGCCGACTCTCTGCCCCAGAGGTCGGCCTTCAGTACCTCATCGATTGATTGCAGATTGTGCGCGGAGTGGTTATTCATGGTGCGTTCGATGGTCTCGGCAATCTGGGTGAAGCTGATGCGCCCCCCCAGAAATTCTGCGACAGCAATTTCGTTGGCGGCGTTCATCACGGCCGGCATGCTTTCTCCCGCAGTGATGGCGCGATAGGCGAGTCCCAGGCAGCGAAACTTTTCATGGTCCGGGTTAAAGAATGTCAGTCCGGAGAGTGTGGTCAAATCAAGCGGCTTGACGCCGGTTGTAATCCGCTCGGGATAGGCGAGAGCATAGGCGATAGGGGCCTTCATGTCAGGTGTGCCGAGCTGGGCCATGACACAGCCGTCAACGTACTCGACCATGGAGTGAACAATACTCTGGGGGTGGATATTGACATGGATGCTCTCCACGGGAGTATTGAACAGCCAGCGGGCTTCGATGACCTCCAGCCCCTTGTTCATCATGGTGGCCGAATCGATGGTGATCTTTTCCCCCATGCTCCAGTTGGGGTGGTTGAGGGCATCCCGCACCGTGACCTTTGACAGCTGTGCGGCCGGAGTGTGCAGAAACGGTCCACCCGATGCGGTCAGGATTATTTTGGATATATCCTCGCAGCGGTGCCCTTCGATCGACTGAAAAACGGCGCTATGTTCGCTGTCAACCGGAAAAAGCCTGACGCCGAACTCCGCAACCAGGTCCATGAAGAGGTGGCCGGCCGTAACCAGGGTCTCCTTGTTGGCGAGGGCAATATCCTTGCGGGCGCGGATCGCGGCGGCGGTCGGTATCAGGCCGGCCGCACCGACAATCGCGGCCACCACCATCTCCGTTTCATCGGCTGTAGCAGCGGCTATCAGCCCTTCAACACCACCCAGAATCGTTACGTCCAGGCCGCCGCAGAGCTCCTTCAGACGGGGAACATCCGCATGAGAGGCGACTACCGCGATCCTGGGGGCGAACTGCCTGATCTGACGAACAAACAGTTCCAGATTTTTCCCTGCAGTCAGGGCCACGACCCTGAACCGGTCGGGGTGGGTGGCGACAATTTCGAGTGTACTGACTCCGATCGAGCCGGTTGAGCCGAGGATAGTGATGTTTTTCATGGGTCAGCCTCTGAAGAAGAAAAGAACGTAGTAGTAGGTGATCGGGGCGGCGAACAGAATGCTGTCAAGACGGTCCAGCACGCCGCCGTGCCCCGGAATGATATCTCCCGAATCCTTGACGCCGAAGCTGCGTTTCAGCAGGGATTCGAACAGATCGCCCGCCTGGCCTACCACCCCGACAACGAGAGCGGTGGCTGCGGCATCAAAGAATGTTAATTGCGGAAAGAAGGTGAACTTTGCCAGCATTGTACCGCAGATGCTGCCGATCAGGCCGCCGACAGCCCCCTCAACGCTTTTTTTGGGACTGACCAGCGGGTAGAGGCGGTGCTTGCCGAAAGCGCTGCCGGTGTAATAGGCGGCCGAGTCGTTGGTCATGACGATCAGCATGATGACAAGCAGCCACTGAATGCCGAAGGTGGTCTGGCGCAGCTGGACGAGGTGCATCAGCAGGAAGGGGATGTAGATAAAAGCCAGCAGCGCAAAGGCTACTTCGCGGGCGGCGGTGTCGATGCTGCGGACCCGGAACAGGAATAGCAGTGAAAAGCCGAGAAAAAGCAGTCCGACCGCGGCGAGCGCCAGCTTGTCATTGCCGGCAAGGGGGATAAAGATCAGTGCCGAACCGGCCACTGCCGCCAGCGGGAGTTCCACGCTTCGTTCCGGCAGAGCCATGCGATAAAACTCGGAAATGCCGATGGCGGAAAACAGGGACACCAGGCAGGCGAAGAGAAGCGTACCGCCCTTCAGGATAATCAGGATGGTAATTGGCAGCAGGATGGCAGCTGAGATCAGGCGTTTAATAGGTCGCCCCTTTGCGATATCTGGTCGCCGGTCATCCCGAAACGCCGTTCACGCGACTGGAAGTCGACCAGTGCCTTGTGAAGCTCGTTAATGGTGAAATCCGGCCAGTTGGTGTCGGTGAAATACAGTTCGGTATAGGCGAGCTGCCAGAGCAGAAAGTTGCTGATGCGCATCTCGCCGCTGGTGCGGATAAGGAAATCCGGGTCGGGAAGGCCGCCGGTGTCCAGGTAGCTGTCGAAAAGCTCGGTGGTAATGGCGTCCGGCGACAGTTTTCCAGCTACGGCATCCTGCGCGATGTGGGCTGCGGCCCGGCACAACTCCTGCCGGCCGCCGTAGGAAAGAGCCAGCGTCAATACCATCCCGGTGTTCGCGGCGGTCTTGCGGATGGCCTCATCCAGGGTCTCGTTGACGTCGTCCGGAAGGTCACTGCGATTGCCGATGACGTTGTAGCGGATGTTCTTGCGCATCATCCGCGCGGTTTCCTGGCGGATATATTTTTTGAGCAGGGTCATCAGGGCCCGCACTTCAAGCGCCGGCCGCGACCAGTTTTCCGAGGAGAACGCAAACAGGGTCAGGTATTTGATCCCGAGCAGGGACGCCTGCTCGACCACCATTTTTACCGTTTCGGCGCCGCGCTGATGCCCGACAATGCGCTTGAGCATGCGCTGCTGAGCCCAGCGGCCGTTGCCATCCATGATAACCGCCAGATGGACCGGAAGTTTGTGCGGATCAAGCGGCGTCATCAGACTTCCATGACCTCTTTCTCTTTGTGGGCAACAGCTTCATCCATCTTCTGTTCAAAACTTTTGGTAACGTCCTGGACATCTTTTTCGTACTTTTTCAGCTCGTCTTCGGTGATGGCCTTATCTTTCTCCAATTTTTTCAGCTTGTCGATCGCATCACGGCGGATGTTCCTGATGGCTATTTTATCGTCTTCAGCCCTCTTTTTGAGCCCCTTTACGATATCCTTGCGCCGCTCCTCGGTCAGAGGGGGAAGATTCAGGCGTATGGTCTTGCCGTCGTTGCCCGGGGTCAGGCCTATGTTGGCGTTCAGGATGGCCTTCTCGATAGCCGGAATGATCTTGGATTCCCAGGGGGTGATGGTAATGGTGCGCGCCTCGGGGACCGCCAGGGTTGCCACCTGGCTGAGCGAGGAGGTGTTGCCGTAATAATCGACTGTTATGGAATCCAGGATGCCGGTTGTAGCCCGTCCGGTACGAATCTTCTGGAACTCGTTTTTCAGGACCCCCAGCGTTTTTTCCATATGGATCTTCATGTCATCAAGCACGTTCTTTGGCATGGTTATTCTCCTTGTACGATGGTGCCGATCTCTTCGCCGAAGATAACCTTCCTGATATTACCTTCCGTAGTGAGATCAAAAACAATAATAGGCAGGTTGTTGTCCATGCAGAGCGATATAGCAGTGGCATCCATAACCTGCAACCCTTTTTTGAGAACATCGATGTAGGATAAATTTGAAATCTTAACGGCATCAGGGTCTTTATTAGGGTCGGCGGTATAAATACCATCCACCTTCGTTCCTTTGAGGATAACCTGGGCGTTTATTTCCATCGCCCGCAGGCTGGCGGCGGTGTCGGTGGTGAAGTAGGGATTTCCGGTTCCGGCACCGAAAATAACGACTCTTCCCTTTTCAAGGTGGCGCATGGCCCGGCGCCGGATGTACGGTTCCGCGACCTCCTGCATGGCGATGGCGGACTGCACGCGGGTCGAAACCCCCTGTTTCTCAAGGGCATCCTGCATGGCCAGTGAATTGATGACGGTGGCCAGCATCCCCATGTGGTCGGCACTGGTGCGATCCATCCCGTTGGACGAGGCTGCCAGGCCGCGGAATATGTTGCCGCCCCCTATGACAAGCGCCAACTGCACGCCGCTGTCGACAACTTCCTTGATCTCGCCGGCGATGGTGTTGAGAGTCTGCGGGTCGATGCCGTAACCCTGAGCGCCGGCCAGCGATTCGCCGGACAGCTTCAAGAGTACCCGGCTGTAGGATTTTCTACCCATGTCGTGCCTCCGTATATAACGATGACTTCGTACTGAACAAAACCTGAATGATGCAATGAGTCGGGAAAAGGATAAAAAAAAGCCGGCCATTTCAGGCCGGCTTCGATGAAGGATTAGAGGCCGGCAGCTGCCGCCACCTCGGCGGCAAAGTCGCTTTCCTTCTTTTCCAGCCCTTCGCCGAGGGCGTATTTTGTAAAACGGGTGAGCGTGATCGTTGTCCCCAGTGCTTTGCCGGTTTCAGCGGTCAATTGCTGGATGCTCTTGTCGGTGTCTTTGACAAACTGCTGTTCGACGAGGCAGATGTCGGCATAGAATTTGTTGACCTGACCGTCGATAATCTTCTCGATGATGTTGTCGGGTTTACCGGTCTCACGCGCCTTGGCACGGTAGATATCCTTCTCGCGCTCCAGCACGTCCGCATCGACTTCACTGCGCTGAACATACAGCGGTGAAGCGGCTGCGATATGCATCGCGACATCCTTGACGAATGCGGCAAAGCGCGGGTCCTTGGCGGCTGCGGCGTTGTCGCAGGTCGCCTCTACCAGCACGCCGATTTTTCCACCGGCGTGAATGTAGGAGCCGATTGCGCCGGAACCCGGAACAACGTAGCTGCTGAAACGGCGGATCTGCATATTTTCGCCGATGACGGCAATAGCCTCATTCAGCTTGGTCTGGATGGTTTTGCTGCTGTCGGCGTAATACGGCTGGGCGAACAGCTCCTCAACGGAAGCGGGATTGGCATTCAGGATATGGTCCGCGATCTCTTTTACAAAACTCTGGAATTTCTCGTTCTTTGCGACGAAATCGGTTTCACTGTTAATCTCAAGCAAAATGCCTTTGTCGCTCTCCGCGGACACGGCAGCAGCCACCATCCCTTCGGTTGCGGCACGGCCGGCTTTTTTGGAAGCGGCGGCGAGACCTTTCGTACGGAGGAAGTCGACCGCCTGGTCGAAATTACCGTCTGTCTGCTCAAGCGCCTTCTTGCAATCCAGCATTCCGGCACCGGTTGATTTTCTCAATTCAGATATCTGTGCAGCTGTTACAGCCATTGCTATCCTCCTATCCTGTCACAACAGGAATTTGTATGATGTGTGGTACTATTCGCCAGCTTCTACGGCAGCTTCCTCTTCGGGTGCGTATTCTTCCGAACCCTCGGTGTCGGTCTGCAGGGCGGTCTTGCGTGCCTGGATTCCTTCCAGAATCGCATCGGCCATTTTGGCGGAGAGGAGACGGATGGCGCGGATTGCATCGTCGTTGCCCGGAATGACGTAATCGATCGGATCGGGGTCGCAATTGGTATCTACGACAGCAACAACGGGAATGCCGAGCTTGTTGGCTTCCTGAATGGCGATCTCTTCGTTTTTCGGGTCAATGACGAACATGACACCGGGGAGCTTGCTCATTGTTTTGATGCCGCCGAGGGTCTTCTGCAGTTTTTCGCGGTCGCGGGTAAACTGGAGCGCTTCCTTTTTTGTGTAGGCGTCGATGGTGCCGTCTTCGAACATGGCGTCGATCTTTTTGAGACGATCGATGCTCTGCTTGACGGTAGTAAAGTTTGTCAGCATACCGCCCAGCCAGCGCTGATTGACATAATGCATGCCGCAGCGGGTGGCTTCTTCGGCAACCGAATCCTGGGCCTGTTTTTTGGTGCCGACAAACAGGACTGTGCAGCCGTCCTGAGCGGATTCCTTGACAAAGCTGTAGGCGGTTTTGAAGTAGCGGACGGTTTTCTGCAGATCGATGATGTAGATCCCGTTACGTGCCCCGAAGATGTAGGGTTTCATCTTGGGGTTCCAGCGTTTGGTCTGGTGACCGAAATGGACACCGGCTTCGAGCAGTTCCTTCATACTGATACTTGACATGCGTGTTCTCCTTTGGTTTTTCCTCCGCCCCGCCGAATCCCCGTCATCTATAAATAGGGACACCACCGGATCTGTTCGAGGCGTGTGAATTGAATAGCGGGGTTTTATAACACAATGACATCGGTAAAATCAAGGTAAAATTCGAAGTTCACCGGTGGAGTGCGGCAATCGGGCAGGCGCCAATGCAACATCCGCAGGAAGTGCAGCGTTCAGGATACCGAATCACGGCATTCTTGTGAAACCGGATTGTATCCAGCGTAATTATTTTTTCCGGGCAGGCGGCTACGCAGCGGCCGCAACCGCTGCAACGGGCGGGATCGATCTTCGGAACGTCCTGAAGGTTCGTCTTCAGAGCCCCAGATCCAGCTGTTTCCATGTAAACTCGCGGTTTGTCAGCTTGCGGTTAAAGGGGTAATAACGGGGACATTTGGCAACGACGGCATTTTCCACCTGTTTGCAGGTACGGCGGCAGGAGGTGCAGAGCTTGTTCGGGGATGGTTTGTTTTTTGACCTGTTCTTGTCCATGGCGTAATCCCTGAGAGGCCGGAGCAGGTCTTGTGCCTGCTCCGGTGACAATTAACTATTCGACAAACCTTACCCAGCCGAACTCGTCTTTCAGCTTTCCGGTCTGGATACCGGTGAGGGTGTCATACAGCCGCTGGGTGATTTCTCCGACCTTCCCGCCGGTCAGCTGCAGGCACTCTTCCTTGTAGCAGAGCTTGCCGACCGGTGTGATGACCGCCGCGGTGCCGCTGCCGAAGGCTTCGGTAACCTTGCCGGAGCGGATATCGGCCATCAGGTCATGGATGTCGATCTGTCTTTCTTCCACCGTACAGCCGAGGGCAGGGGCCAGCTTCAGCACCGAATCGCGGGTCACGCCGGACAGGATCGATCCGGTCATCGGGGGGGTAACGATATGAGTGCCATAGGCAAAAAACATGTTCATCGCGCCGACTTCCTCGATGAAGCGCCGCTCCCGGCCGTCCAGCCAGAGAACCTGGTCGAACCCTTTTTTCTTGGCCTCAAGCCCGGCCTTGAGCGAGCTTGCATAGTTGCCGCCGGTCTTGGCCTCGCCGGTTCCCCCCGGCACGGCCCGCACATAATAATCCTCCACCAGGATGTTGACCGGATTGAACCCCGCCGCGTAATAGGCGCCAACAGGAGAGAGAATTACGAAAAAGTAATAGTGATTCGAGGGATGAACCCCCAGAACCGGTTCCACGGCGATCATGGCCGGACGGATATAGAGCGACGTGCCGGCAGCGGTAGGAATCCAGTCGCGCTCCAGCGAAACCAGCTTTTTGATGCCGTCAAGAAACAGCTCCTCCGGCAGATCCGGCATGCAGAGGCGATCGGCGGACTGGTTGAAGCGGCGCGCGTTCATCTCGGGACGAAACAGGGCGATGCGGCCATCTTCCCACTTATATGCCTTGAGCCCTTCGAATATTTCCTGGGCGTAATGGAAAACCGTACAGGACGGGTCAAGCCGAAAGGGAGCGTACGGCTCGATCCTGGCGTCACACCAACCTTGGCCGGCTTTCCATTCAACCAGCAGCATCCGGTCGGTGAAGTATTTGCCAAAGCCGAGCTGAGACTGGTCGGCTAATTTGGCCTTCATCTTCTCGGCCGGCAACGGAACGATTTTAATATCCATGATATACCTCATTTATCTGTATGAATGATTGCAGAAATTATCATATCCGGTCGATTGCGGCAAGATGAAAAAGGCTTGTGCAGCGGGGTAGGGTAGGTGTTTGCGGTAGTGGCAAAGTCTGGAGTATTGATGTTATTTATGAAATTCAATAATATTTACGGATCAGCTTCTTGTATTCCTTCACATGCAACTCCCGGATTGTTACCCAGATCTTTTGTGCCAATATCGGATTGTTCCTGACAAACTGATGAGAAAGCATCAGGTAGTATGGCTTGATAATTATAGGTGGTGTGACCTTTTCGATTTTATGGTTAAGATCGGGAAAGGTAGAGAGCACTCGATCTCCTTCCAGCTCAAGTGAGGCTGCCAATTGGATCCTGCCCGATGCCAGCTTGTGCATGTTTGACAGAGCAAAGCCTTCTTCCAGCGTCACCCCCATTTTCTTGATGTTGTCGATGATTGAGTATCCTGGGGGCGCACCTACAACTCCATTGAAATTATGGAGGTTAGTGCCGTCCCATTCAATTTTGGAACCACGCAGCTTGTAGAAGACATATGACTGCATGGAGAACATCTGGCCACTGTCCGGATGGCCGTTCTTCATAGGATAGGCACCGATTTCTTCCCGTTCTTTTTTGTAGCTGATAGGGATGACGCCATCAGCCTTGCCTTGCTTGACTTCGATATCAAGGCAGCGTTTCCAGGGCATTCGTTTTACGACGACTTTCATGCCAAGCTTCTGTCCCAAGATCCGGACAAACTCTATGGCAATGCCGGGTAGTTTTTCGTTGATCTTTTCTCCATCTCCGATGACATTGGGAAAATCCTCTTTGTCTTCACACACGATTGTCAGGGTGTCCTGCGCTGCAATGGACAGGGATGTGAAGGTACCGGTAATCAATCCTGCCAACAGGCTGACCAGAAGAAATAGTTTCATATTTGTCCCTTATGGCGCGAAGGTCTCTGTATTGCAAGGTGTCATCAGCTCTTCAGAAGCACAACCGATCAGTTCGTGAACCCTGTTGGCAAGTCCGAACAGGGTATAGGGTTTGTGGATGAATTCGACCGAAGGATTTGCAAGCAGTTCCTGAACACGCACATCCTGTTTGAAGCCTGACGAGAGCAGTATTCTGGTGGCTGGATTGATGTCATGAATGGCGCGAAACACCTCTTGTCCGGAGAGGCGCGGCATGACCATGTCAAGCAGCACCAGATGTATGCTTTCAGCATGCCGTCGGAAAACCTCAACAGCAACTTCTCCGTTTTCTGCCAGCAGAACCGTATAGCCGCATTTCTCAAGGATCAGGGAAGTATTGGTGCGGATGATATCCTCGTCATCCACAACGAGAATAGTTCCCGTTCCCTGCGGAAGGGAATTCACATCCTGGGTTGCGGTATCGACCCGAATCTCCGGTTCAGCCTGTGGCAGGTAGACATGAAAAGTTGTGCCCAGGCCCGGTTCCGAGTAGATATTGATAAAACCGTTATGTTGTTTTACGATATTGGCGACCATGGAGAGACCCAATCCGGTTCCCTTGCCCTGTTCCTTGGTGCTGAAGAACGGATTGAATATCTGGCTGAGAATCTCTTTGGTCATGCCGATCCCGGTATCCTCGGCTGAAACTATCAGATAGTCACGTTCTTCTGCATCGGAATGATTCATGCAGAAGAATCGGTCCGCCTTGAACTGGGACAACGAGATCTTGAGGCGGCCCCCCCAGTTTTCTGTTTCAGGTCGCATGATTGTCATGGCATGGGCAGCATTTACACAGATGTTAAGGAGCAGTTGTTCGATCTGGACCGGATCTGCATAGGTGATGGCATCGCCATCAGCATAATCAACACTGATGTCGACTGATCGATCAACAGTGCTTCGGCAGAGTTTGTAGATGTGCTTCAAGATATGATTGAGGTCGCAGGGCAGAAGATTGGTTTCCTGTTTCATGGAAAGGGTCAGGATCTGTCTCACCAGCTCTGTTGCCCGTTCTGCTGCCAAATCTATGGTGCTGAGATCCCGTTCCAGTTCCTCGGTCAGGATTTCCTCTTCCAGATCGATACTCATCCTGAGCAGGGCAGTAGTACCGATGATACAGGTGAGGATATTGTTGAAGTCATGAGCTATGCCGCCAGCTATCATGCCGATAGTTTCCATTTTCTGGGACTGGCGAAGCTGCTCGTCCTTGCTGTGAATCTCGGTTGTGTCTATCAGGAAACCATCCAGCCAGTCCACTGTTTCATGATTGCCGAAAAGTGGCTGTCCGGATTCTCTTACCCAGCGTAATCCTCCGCCGGCATCAATGATCCGGTAATTGATGTCAAAAGCCCGTCTCTCCAGAATTGCGTTTTCGATGTTTTCCATAACCATGTGCCGGTCTGAATCTACAATCAATTCCCGCAGGTTGCATGTGTCGTCCTGCACAAAGGCATTGGCAGGATATCCGGTGATCTCCTGGATGTTTTCGCTGATGAAATGTACTTTGTGCGTATCTCCTGGTTTGATGCGGTATATGGCCCCCGGAACATTGGAAACGATCGAACTGAAACGCTCGTCCCGCTCCTTGAGTTCCTTGAGGAGCCGTTCCTGCTTGCTGAAATTGTAGTTGAGCTCCTTTGTCATATCTATAAAAGCGTGGGCCAATTTCGCAATCTCATCGTTTCCCTGAGTCTGGATTTTCACAAGCAGATTATCGCTTGAGATGCCGCTTACCGATTGTTCCAGGGTGGTTAACGGCTTGATAATCTGACGGCGGAGCGTAAAGAAGATAACAGACGAAATGACGGCCGACAAGGCCAGGATCTTCAACAGACTCTGTACGGCGAATCTGCGCAGATTCGAGTCCAGAAGACGGTCGGTGGTATGTAGCGAAACAAAACCGATGGTTTCATTAAACTTGATGATCGGTTTGTGGATAGTCAGAAAACTTGGAGGGTAGGGTGGTGTTTTGTCGGGATTTGATTTGATGGAGCTGATCTCGCCATTTTTCGACTTGATTTTACCGCTGTGGAGCGTGCCGTTGTCCTTGACGAGAATGATGGCCTGTACTTCGGGATACTGCATTTCATAGGAGATGGTTTTTTCTATTTCGTCATCGTTCAGGTTCCAGACCGGATAGATCAGGCTGTTAGTCAGGCGGTCGGCTATCAGGGCGCTGTTCTTCTGCAGCTGGGCCAACTGGTAGTTCTTTTCCCCCAGATACTCGAATATACCCCATGCGCCCATCAGGGAGATTGTCGTCAGCAGAACTGCAGCAAGTATCTTTCTGGAAATGCCCCCGCTCTTATGCATGGCTCCCTCGCCTCACTAGCCTGGAAATTCCTGCTGAAGAATTAATTTTATATCACAAAATTGATTGATAAAACAATATTATATTTACTGCTCGTTTGGGCCGGGTGTCAGCGAAATCCGGTGGACTAACCTCCACGAATTATTTTCTACTTACCAACCGGGATAAGTTCGTTCACGAAATGGAACTCTACAAAAACCCGCAGAAATCTATTTCCAACTTACTAATTGACAAAGTCCCGTCAATCTGTTTTATTGCAGGTTCTGAAGTTCGTAACTATTTAAAATAACTGAATTATTTTAGTTTTGCTAAATAAATTTATCCAGGAGAATTTAGAACATGGAAAAATATCGCTTTCGTAAAGTCATGGCCGCCAACCGTGGTGAAATTGCCATCCGTATCTTTCGTGCCTGCACGGAACTGGGCATCGGTACGGTGGCACTCTATTCCGAAGAGGATAAACTTTCCCTGCATCGCTACAAAGCCGACGAAGCTTATCTGATTGGTAAAGGGAAGTCGCCGATCGACGCCTACCTCGGGATTGACGAGATCATCGCCCTGGCGCTCAAGGCGGATGTTGACGCGATCCATCCCGGTTACGGTTTCCTCGCGGAAAATGCCGAGTTTGCCGAGGAGTGCCGGGTCAACGGCATCACCTTTATCGGCCCTACCGCCGAGATGATGCGCTCTTTGGGCGACAAGGTGTCCGGGAGGAGAGCGGCGATAGCCGCCGGTGTCAATGTGGTGCCGGGAACGGAAAATCCGATCGAAAAGGAAGAAGACGCGCTGATCTTTGCCAAGGAACATGGCTATCCGATCATCATCAAGGCGTCGGCGGGGGGCGGCGGTCGCGGCATGCGCGTGGCGAACAACAAAAAAGAGCTGCTGGAGGGACTTGTTGCGGCAAGCAGCGAGGCCAAGGCCTCTTTCGGCAACGCCGAAGTCTTTCTGGAGCGCTACCTGGCCCACCCGAAACATATAGAAGTCCAGGTGCTGGGAGACAACTACGGCAATCTGGTGCATTTTTTCGACCGGGACTGCTCGGTGCAGCGGCGTCATCAGAAAGTGGTTGAATTTGCACCGTCGCTGTCACTGACCCAGACCCAGCGCACGGAGCTCTGCACGGCGGCGCTCAAAATAGCCGGACACGTCAAGTACCGCAATGCCGGGACCATAGAGTTCCTGGTTGATCAGGAAGGGAAGCATTACTTCATTGAGATGAACCCCCGCATCCAGGTGGAGCATACCGTGACCGAAATGATCACCGGCCGCAACCTGGTGCAGAACCAGATCCTGGTCGCCTGCGGCCACAAACTCTCCGATCCGGAGATCAACATCCCGTCGCAGAGCGCCATCGACATGCGCGGTTACGCAATCCAGTGCCGTATCACCACCGAAGACCCGGCCAACAATTTTGCCCCGGATTTCGGCACCCTGACCACCTACCGTTCGGCCGCCGGTTGCGGTATCCGTCTCGACGCCGGCAATGCCTTTACCGGCGCCAAGATCAC
>Ga0137379_10000082_pt1 | contig 73559 bp, 59 predicted proteins | sample SagtaG_18_FD_104812 | JGI IMG/M metagenome (GOLD analysis project Ga0137379, IMG submission 104812) | Vadose zone soil microbial communities from Sagehorn Ranch, Mendocino, California, USA - Sage2_L_80_16 metaG | ecosystem: Environmental > Terrestrial > Soil > Vadose zone | place: USA...
ACCGGCATCGCCGTGAGCTGCGAATCCGATATAGACGATCCCATTCAACAGCAGCAGGCCGGGCCGCTGGTTCTGCCACTCCGGGTCGAACGTCAGCTTGCCGCCCGTACTGCCGTTGCCCGTCCCCGATACCGTCGCTGTAATCACAACCGGGCCGCCGAATTTCTCCGCACCCGAAGTCACATCGAGAGCATGCAGCCGTTGCACGAATTTTGTGCCTTCCTGTGTTTTGCTCACCACATACAGCGTGCCCGACGCTGCATCGATCACTGGGGTTCCCGTAATCCCAACTTCAGGATAGATGTCGTTTCCCAAGTAGTACGATGACACGGTCGTCGCTCCCGACGCCGCCCCGTGAGCCGAGATGAGCATCGACGCAAACCACAGCGGGTTCGCATTTGCACCACCATTAGAGTCCGCATCAAAGGCGTACACGCTGTCGTGCTCGGTCGCTGCAAACACCACATTATGCGACACGCCACCGATCGTTACGTTATGAAGATAGAGCGGCTGAGCATACACGTATCCGTCCACCGCCTGCGAGAAAAGCTTGCCAAACTGGGAGGGATTTACGTTCGACACCATCAGAACCGTCTCGTTTAGATTCTGAAGAGAGCGACCAATGTCGTAGCCCCACGTCGTCACGTTTCCTTGCGCATCGAGTCCCATGCTCCCCAATGACAGAAGCAAAGCCAGTAGAACTCCGCGACAACCCTTCGCCACTATCATCTCTCTTCTGATACTCGTACTCGAACTCAACATGCAGACAACACCCCTGACGCAAACACATTCCTCGACAAAGGACCATCCGCACCTCCACCCCCAATGCATCATTCGCGCAGTTAGAACACCGCGCAGACCATTCGGCCAGACTCTCGAAAGTTCGAATCTAATCGCTGCCTATGCTTAGGTTTGGAGAAGAATGACCAGTCCATTTTAGACTGAGAGCGCACCTCGCACTATTACCCATTAGTAATGCAAATAGGTCACCGGAGCCTAAAACTCAACCCTCACAGAGCTTTCATGGCTCTCTCATTACTTTTGAATCAACAAGAACAGCAATGTTTTGCGCTTGCTACAATCACAACAAAGTTGCACGCTCGTACGGGGGATCCCGGGCATCCATGTTCATCCGAAAGACTTCTCTGAGCTTTGTTTCTTCATCACTGTTACTTATCCTCTTCGCCTCAGTTGCTATAACCAATGCTCAACAGGCGCTGCCTCAAAACTCCCTCACGATCGAGCGAATCGCTGATGAGCGCGATCGTCAAAGCTTTCTGCCCCGCAATTTCAAATGGGAGCCCTCCGGCAAGACTCTAGGCTTCATCCGAACGCTTCCAATCGCTAATGGAGCATCCCGCAATTCCAACAACTCCGAAATCCTGGGCATCGATGCTACTACGGGGCAGCGAAGGCTCCTCGTTTCTGCCTCCCAACTTACGGCGGCCTTCGGTTTTCGACCACCAAGGCTTCCAGGCGAAGACGAGGAGGGCCCCTCGCAAGGACAGTTCAGGGACTTTGACTGGGCAGCAGGAGGCCATGCCCTGCTTCTCTCATCAGGACAGTCGCTCGTCTGGTTCGATCTTGATACCCATTCCTCCCGATTTCTGGTTAACATCAAACGCGGCCTCAGTGATCCCAAGATTAGTCCGGACGGCCGCAACGTGAGTTTCGTGCATGATCACGCCCTGTGGCTCGCGAGCATTGCGACCGGCGTATCGCATCCCATTTCCGGCACTCGCAAAAAGGATGTCTATCAAGGTGAGCCCGATTGGCTCTATCTTCGCCAGCTTAAAATGCGCTCGGCATACTGGTGGTCTCCCGACTCTTCTTCAATTGCATGGATGGAGACAAATGATCACGACGTCGAAAGATACTCACTCCGTAAATCCGATGGCAGCGAAGAGGTGATTGCATCTCCAGGGCCCGGAAAGCAAATTCCCTCGATTCGTCTCTTTGTTCAAGCTCTCTCTGGAACCAAATCCATCCCCGTCGATCTCGGCACCGATAAGAATGTGTACATCCCGCTTGTCCAATGGCTGCCGGACGCAAAGCACTTAGCCGTGGAGCGCCTCAGCCGCGATCAAAAGACTCTTGATTTGCTCTTGATTAATGCCGCTACCGGCGCATCTCAATTGATTCTCACTGAGAAAGATGCCTATTGGATAAACCTTGCTAACGATTTGCATTTTCTCAAGGACTCACACCGCTTTATTTGGTCCAGCGAACGCTCGGGCTATCGTCATTTCTACCTCTACGACATTGGCGGCCACGAGCTCGGGCAGCTCACCCACGGCGATTGGGAGATAACCTCGCTGGCAGGAGTCGATGAAGCCTCCAGCACCGCCTATTTCACCGCCACCGAAGCAAGTCCCCTTGAACGTCAGTTGTACCGGGTTAGTCTCGATGCATCCGGCTTCACGCGCATTACCACCAGGAAAGGCACGCACGACGTACAACTCGCACCCTCCGGGGATGTACTTCTTGACGAATTCTCAGATCATGCCACAGCAACCCGCCAGGATCTGCTCCGTACCGACGGAACAACGATAGCGAAGGTCAGTGAGAATTTGCCCAATGTCCGCGGCGACATTCAACTCAGTTCAGTTGAATTCCTCGGCATTGAAACCCATATGAATGTGGAATTGAATGCCTGGATCATCAAGCCTCCAGATTTCAATCCCACGCGCCAATACCCCGTGATCTTCTTCGTCGCCGGCGGGCCGGGCGAGCAGGCAGTGCGCGATGCATGGGGCGGCGACATCTTTCTATGGTTCGCACTTATGGCGCAGAAAGGATACATAGTTTTCGCTCTCGACAACCGCGGGACCGCTGGACGAGGCCACTTCTTCGAGGAGCCAATTCATCTGCGTTTTTCCTCAACCGAAATGGCCGACGTGCGCGATGGGATCAACTACTTGCGTTCACTGCCTTGGATCGACAAATCGCGCATCGGCATCTGCGGATTTGGCTACGGGGGATTCTTGGCCGTTCATGGCATGCTCGATCATCCCCTGACTTTCAAAGCAGGATTCGCCGGATCTCCAATCACTGATTGGCATCTTTACAATGCCTTCTTCAGTGAGCGCTACCTCGGTGATCCGCAACGCAATCAAGATGGATGGCTTGCATCCTCACCTCTCGAAAACGCCAAGAATCTCAGCGCACCGCTGTTAATCGCGCAGGCAACGCTCGACGAGACAGTTCACTTCGAGAATTCCCTTTCGCTGCTCGACCAGCTTCTAGATAAGGGAAAGTATTCCGACATACTTCTGTTCCCCGACCGCCACACTTTGTTCGAGGACCACGGATCTCGAATGATCCTTTTCCAGCGTCTCACCGATTTTTTCCTCCAGAATCTATAGGGTGCCAGACAGGATCTCTTTAGAATTTTCGCCTAAGTGATCAGCGTTGTGGCCCAACCGCGAGTCCAATAGTACTCCCAGCCCGATCATCGACGAGCATGCAACCCATACCAGGCATACGAGCTTGAATTTATTAATAGGCTCATAAAGCACAGCATCAATAGCGTGCAATGAGACTACCTCGGCGCACCAGCAACCCAGCCAGACAATCATCCCAAAGACCGCGAGTCGCGCGCCTACTCGCCCCCGAAGGCGCGTCAGGGCACCTCCGATTGCAATCGCAGCAACCAACCCGGCAAAACCAAGTGCCGCGAGTTGCGGCCCGCTTCGACCGTTGTAAAGCTTCAAGGCCAGTGCCTGATGCACAAACACATCGTGCAGCCGCCATCGAAGGTTGAGAGCCATGTCCAGGAGAAGAGCAGCTTCGACCCCTCCAAGAAGTGCCGCGAGATTCCGGCGACGACCGGTACCGCCTCTTTCCCACGCAATCACGCATGAGATTAACGCAAACGAGCATGCGATCAACCCAACGGTCCGCGTTGGCGTCAGAATCTCTGCCACCCAGCACATTATCGAGACTCCGTCGTGTACGTTCTGAGAAACATGCGAGATGCACCAGCACTCGATGGCCCCATCTATTGGCAAAAAGATCACGGGCCGCAGCCCCGAGACCGTCGCACCCAGCATGCGACGATCCGAAAGTGCGGCTCGCGTCATTTCTCTAGCTGAATTCGGATGCGGCCCGTCGTCCTCACCCGTTTACTGATGCGAAGGTGCCGAGGCCGGCTGGTTATTCCCCGTGTACGTCGGCATTCCACCAAGTTGAGCCTGCTGCACAATCAGGGGCCGAGACAGAACCATCTCCATCGTCGAACCCTGCGGAAATACGATTTCGTTACCGCGAGTCAACAGTGTGGTAAGTACGCCTGCTGCGGCGCCAGCCCCAGCGCCAGCGCCAGCTCCCAGACCGACGTTCCCAGTTCCCCATCCGACGAGGCTGCCCAAGCCGGTTCCGGTGACAGCATCGGTCGCTATGCGTCCGGTATCCTGACCCTTGGTTCCGTTGGCTTCAACAGTGCCCTCCGCGTTCTTGACGGTTGCTCCGTTCGTCCCTGAGGCGCTATCGAGCACTCCTGGAATGGCTAGTTCCACACCATTGGGGAAAATGATCGAGGACAGGTGCAATTGAAGCTGCGCCTTTCCTTTTACTTTGCCGGGCCGCTGAACCTTGTCGATGACTCCCTTCACATACATCCCTGCGGGAATCACAACCGTGCCATTCTGAACTACCGGAAACTCCGACTGCAGGTATACCGTATCGCCAGGCTTTGCGGTTCGGGTGCTTACTTCGTGCCTGAGTGTAAGCAGCAGTTTCGTCCCCGCGGGAACCGTGTACGTGGTCACGCTGGTGTCCGCTGCCGATGCAGCCGCGCTGTCGCCTACAGCAGGGGGAGTACTTGGTGCCTGCGCGAGCGCGCCCTGAACCAAGCCAACAAAAAGAACGGAACAAATTGCAGCACTATGAGACATTCAAAAACCTCCAATTCAATCCTGTGGTTTTCAGAGAGTAAAGCATTACTTGAGTAAATGGGATACCTCTCTCGTTTGCTCTTTGGTAACTAAGTAACATTTCTCAATGAACGCGCGGTGGCGCTTCATTTCGTGGACACCCCCGGGCAAAGATGGCGAGGTTCAATGTAGCCGATTCGTTAACTCACTTTTCTTCAACGTTGTGGCGCTTCAAATGCGCGCAAATGCGTGCAATTGTCACCGTGACTTTTCATAAAGATTCCAGCCAGTCGATTAGATGAGTTTTCCCCTTACATTCTCACCAATCGAACTACGACGGAATGGTGGGTTACCCCGGATTTGGGAAAGATCTGCGTCCCGGGCACAGAGCCAGAACCTACCGCGCGTGAAAATCCATAGTGAGCTTGCAGGATTCTGAGCCACCATCTTCCCAGCCGCTTCCGTCTCCAAACTGCACCCGCCGAACTACGACCGTTTCCCCTGCATTGTGAATGTCCACAAGTTCGGAACGCAATTCCCAGAAGGACGCCCGCATCTTGCCAGCGTCCAGTCCCGCGCGATAGTCCAGGTCACCAGGATAGGAGTGGGGATAACCATCTGGATCAAGCAGAGCCAAACTGAATGACACTCTTGCGATTCGCTTGCCGGCCTCGTTGCTGAACCTGACCTTCAAGCGCGGCACAGACTGCCCACCTTGATGGTTGTAGGTCAACTGGACCTGCTCTATTTTCACGGGGCAGTTGCGACCGGCGTTCTCCGCCGCAACTCGTACAGAGCCACAAATCAAAAAAATCCACAGAATCTGTGTGTATATACGACTCGGCACATGAGAGTTTCGGACGCTCAAATTCTTCGTTGCTCTATCCGTTCGGTTGAGCACATAATTGCCAGCTTGCCGCCCAAGCTTATCTCGAGGCAGACCTCGGCGTCAGTCGAGGAAATCCCCTACTGAACCATGTCAGCCATTCGCTTCAGGAACTTCTCGACCGTCTTTCTGTCGACCGGTTCACTTGGCAGCTCTTCACGGGTGCGCAAGTCCTCGTAATCCTTCAGAATGAAGTTGAATCCTGTCCCATCCTCACCCCAGCGGACCACTTCAGACAACACGCTAATCGAACCCTCGGAACTCTCTCCCAAGCTTTCGCTCTTTTGCAGCGTCATTTGGATCATGGTCTCCGGCGCCCAGCGCTCCTTGGTCAACAAATACAGACCCGTCGCACTGATGTTGGCGACCTCATAAGAATGCGGTGAGCCACCCGTCCAGTAATAGGCGACAAGACCTGGCGATGGGTAACGCTTGGCACGGCGGCGATTGATATCCGGAAAAAGCCATCGCAAGAGCCGCAGTTTCAACGGAACAGATTCCTCCTGCGTCGCCGGTCCGGTTCTCTCTAGCTGCTCTACCAATGGACTCACATTTGGAAGATTGCGATTGCGCCCACGCGATGAGTATTGTTCGGTATCCATACGCCCCCCTCAATTCGAAGCCACAGTCTTCCAGTGATTGCCTCGCGGTTCTTCGACTCACCATCACGCGAGTTGCGTATCATTGGAATACCACGAATTCAGATACTGTATCAATGGAATACACAGTTTTCAGATAACTTATGGGAGGTATTTAGTACCCAAAAACAGAGACTTTGGTGTTAATCGACAAAGCGTGACGCGCATCGGCGGCCACTTGTCGCCCTGCTCACATCTCGCCGCCACTGCACCGGATCACTTCGCGTTTCCCATCGAACTCATTGTTGGATGAGCTTGAACCCGAACGTATTGAGAGCTCCGGCGGCTTGTTCAACGGTTCCAGCCTGGGAGCCTCACTCATAAGTCCACATAGGGTCCAGGGCAAACCTATGAATCACCGGACAAAGCCTTCGGGCCGTCGCTACCGTCAATTTTGGGGACCTGTGAATCGCACAATGAAATGTGAAAAATGAAGCCGGTCGTTGGTGCCCAGAGGGGGACTTGAACCCCCACGACCGGTAAAGGTCTGCGGATTTTAAGTCCGTTTTTAGCCGTTTTGCAAAGAGTCGCAATCTGTCGCAAATTTTCGCATAAGACATTTAGTTTCATATTGATATAAAGAGCATCGCCCTTGCAATGAGTCGCAGCTAAATGCACAAAAGTTGGAAACGAACAGCCATCAAAACAGCCACTAGATTATCTACAGAGCAGTATAAATCTGAATGAGAATCATCCCATCAAGGCCGATCCGTCTGCCGCCAAAACAGAAGCCAAATTTGAGCGATCTGCTGCTGGCAATGCGGATCAGAAAACCCCATGTACACTTTCCTTAAAATGTTAAACTTCCTGGCCAAATCTCTGAACGATTTCGGCAACATCGCTCAGAACCGGGGCATGCGCAATTCGGCGAGACTCCTTTACCGTTCTGCTGCCATTGTTCGCCCTAGTTGGAGCAGTCCTTGGTACAACCTAGGTCTGCAAGCGAAATACGAATGCAAATGGCAGTCGAGTTTGCGGTTCAACCAACGCGCAGCTGCTCTTGACCCCGATGATGAAGCAGGTTGGTGGAATCTAGGGATTGCCGCCACGGCCATGAACGATTGGAAACTAGCGCGAGGAGCGTGGAAGGGTTGTGGAATTGAGCTTGATGGCGGGCTCGAAGACGAGATCGTGATGGCTCCAGTAACTGCTTGTGTAAGGCTCAATCCGAACGCGTCGGGCGAGGTGGTCTGGGGAACCCGAATAGATCCAGCTCGGATACAAATCCGGAATGTGCCGTTGCCAAACTCGAACCGCCGTTATCATGACATCTTGCTCAACGATGGTGCAGCTGAGGGCACTCGCAAGTCGGGCGAACAGGAATATCCCGTGTTCAACGAGCTTGAGGTATGGAAGGCCTCAGGCTACAGCACGTTTCAATCAGCACTATCGATGAATGATGCCAATGCTGAGCATGACCTGATTCAAGCCTGTAATGAAAGCGACATCGGATTCGAAGATTGGACCACCGTCCGTATAATCTGCGCGGCGTGCAGTGTCGGATCGGTGGACCAGAATCATTGCTCAGCGCGCGCGGTGGAGGAGGGAGAGAGGAACTTCGGGTTCGGTGTCATGTCCCGGGAAATTCTAATACAGGTTCTGAGCTCGTGGGCTAACGCCTCCGCAGGCCGGGGCTTTTCCGAACCACACCTTGTCCTCTTGGCGACCTAGCTATGCATCCTTTTGATTTCGATTCGGTTGCAAAGGCAATCAAAAAAGGCGACATAAGTCGAGTCCGACAGTGCCTCGAGTCAGGTATGGCCTCCGATCTTGTCAACCCACATGGATGGAGTTTGCTGATGTCTGCTGCATTTGAAGGAGACACAGCCATCGGTGCCGAACTGATCCGGCACGGTGCTCAGCTGGATCTGCGTAACAAAGACGGTTGGACTGCTCTCTCCATTGCCGCACATACCGGTCATCGGGGCTTCGTCGAGCTGCTTTGCAAGTCCGGCGCTTCGCTCGATGGTCATCCCTTTGGCTCCTCATTTGAGAGCTTCCTCGATTGGGCGTCCCAGTACGGTGCTGGCTCGAAAGAGGCGATGGCGAAAATCAGGTCGATCATTTAAGGCCACCCGAGAAGGTGCCCGCTCAAGCGAATCATCCCAGCCCACGTAATTGTTTCGAGATGTCGCCGACCATTGCCCGAGCCAATCCGCCCGAAGGATGTCCCCTGATGTGGCAAAATCAACGATGGAGTTAAATGCCTCAAATGGCAGCGGCGCCATCACAACAGCCGCAAGGAGGAAATGAATGAGAAAAAGTACCCAGTCGTCAGTTCCCCCCGAGATCCCCGCTTTCTAGATCTGCGCTCGCTTCAGACCCCTCAAGGTCGTTCCCGCACAAAACTTTTCATTATCGAAGGCATTCATCACCTTGCCCGCGCCGTCGAGCACTGCGCTCCAATCGAATCTGTCTTTCTCGACCCTTCGGCTCTATCAAATCCATTTGGCCAAAAACTAGCACGGCGACTGCGCCAACAGGGCGTTCCCGGCATTCGTTTTTCCCGCGAACTCTACCGAGGTCTGACGCTCGCAACCGAACCACAAGGAATAGGCGCAGTTCTTAGGCAGAGGTGGTTCCCGTTCGAACAACTCCGTGCGACAAGAAATTCACTTTGGCTCGCTGTTGAATCGATCGAGTCGCCCGGAAACCTAGGCACAATCATTCGGACAGCAGAGGCCGCTGGGGTGAGCGGAGTCTTCATCCTCAACCCGAACTGCGATCCCCACGATCCAGCAACAATTCGGGCTACGATGGGATCGATCTTCTCGCAAAAGCTGGTGCGGTGCTCCGTTGCGGAATTCAAGTGCTGGTCAAAATCCAACGGTGTATCAGTTGTCGCATCTTCGCCTTCAGGACTCATGGATTACAAAGGGCTTGCATACCGGTTTCCTGCTGCTCTCATCGTCGGCAGCGAGAAGCACGGACTCTCTGAGCAGCTACTTGAGACTGCGAACTTCGTGGTTCGCATTCCTATGCGGGGAGGTTGCGATTCACTGAATGCGGCAGTCGCTGCAGGAGTTCTGCTTTTCGAAATAACGGCTCAACGGAGTTAGCACCGAACCTGACGCCTCAATCGTGGTTGGTTGATATACTCCATCGCAAGATTGCACCTTCGGACAACTGAGCGAGTTCACCGGCGCCCAAGTGGTGATGGGTTGGATGGAAGTCATCTATGTGGCAGACGCGAGTGCCGCTCTTGTGGTCCCACTTTGATAGGCCTGATTTCGCCGCAGAGTAAAGCCATTTGCCATCGCTGAAAAGCCTTCCGGAGGGTCCGGCAAACGAAATGATTTCACGAGCCCAATCCCAGTCACTCCGCCACTCAGGGCTGGCTGGGCCTTTTGAGGTGACGTCGAAAATACGCGCTCCGTCCACAATCTTGTCGTCATCGTCTCCCATGCCGCCGATGGCAACTGTCTCCTCGTTCAGCCAAGCAACGCCATGATCCCAGTACCAAGTGCGAGCGCAAACATCTCTTTTCGTCGCGCCGTCCTCTGACTCCCAGATATTCTCCGACAGCCATCGGTCAACACTCCAAACAACCGGAATTCCCACTGGATGCCAAACCCAGCCATCGTCGAGTATTCGAGTTCCATTCGGACTCAGATATAGAGCCCCATGGAAATAATCGAGGTAGTGCTGTGGTCGTTGCTCACCACTTTGGTACGATGTTGGACCTCGTTCGCTCAAAAGCTTCCCGGTTGAAGCGTCTGAAACGTCGAGCCGGTTCCACGCAGCGCGATGAATGACGACCACATTTCCTTGCCAAGAGGCAAACACGAAGGAAAACGGCACAGTCTCAGGAAAATAATCTCCGCCGTCCAAATTGAGGGTGATTCTGCCGGATCGTAGGTCAATAACCTGGCCATGCTGGCCGTAGTCGTTCACGACGGCAGCAAATTCGCCGTTATGCGAAACATGAAGGCGTCGCGTGAGAGTGTGCCCCGCGAATGGATCTCGAGCCGATTCCGATGGCAGTTGAATCCGCCGAATCAATTCTGACCGCCCGCTGTGTGCGTCAAAACGCAGGAGCCCACCGTCCTCCGCCAGCATCAACCAAATGCTCTGGCTTTCCTGGTTGGCAGGAGCGATATCGACAATGGTGCTGCCCTTGTTCGGAATCTCCGTCCTGATGACCATTCAGCATGCTCCGAGTGCCCGGTATCAAATTGTCCTTCCAACGTAGGCTGTCCTCTGTGTCTGCTGCTGTTTCAGCTACTTCGCAAAACTCTGAACGATGAAAGTGATCCGCTTAGCAAGATCAGCAGGCAAACGAGACTCGACCCTATGCATTAGGACAAGTATTTCGGCAGGTTCACCGACAGTAGGTTGAACGAACGTGCGATTGAACTGGCTCTCCCACACAGCCAACCGCTCGAGAGCACATTCAGCGAGTTCCCGACTGTCGGAGGCAGCAGAATCAAGGTAGAGGCGAAGTCGAACCCATTTGCCTGCTCGCCACATCTGTCGCAGGACTGCTAGTTGTGCTTGCCCATCAGGGTTTTGTTTCGCCGCAGCCGATATTGCCCCTGGAGAAACCAATTTCCTCAGCAGGAGCACAGATGTGGCTTCGCGGGCGACGGAGCGGCTATCCGAAGAAATTCTCTCAAGGAGCTTCTCTTCGATTTGTTCTATGCTCAGGACACCCAATGAGTGAACGGCCGCACTCCGCACGCGCGCAGAGTGATGATTGAGTAGTACGAGCAGCCGCAGACCATCCTCGTGTGAGCCGGTTTCGGCTAGACCGCGAACTGCAATCTCCGTTCTTTTGCTGCTTCTGCCAGCCAGGGCTTCGCGATAGATCGCGACCGGAACGAGGCCAAACCGTTCCACGCACAATGCCTGACAGGATCGCCGTATCCCTGTGCAGCGATCGAACAAGAATTTGGATAGCTCTTCAGATGAGATTTCAGTTCGAGCCAGTACATCGAACGCTCCTTGGCGGATAGGCGGGTAGGCGTCATTGGCCGCGAGCCTCATCCAATCAATCTCGTTGCCCGGCCACAGAGCAGGTCCCGAAGAAAACGCCCATCTGCGAATGGCTACGTCAGGTTCAACAAGCGCGCGGTCGAGAACGTTCTTTGCGCTAAGCGCCGGATTGCCAGCCGCAAGTGGGTAGCATGCTCGCCGGACGACACGTTGATTTGAGTCAAGCCCCGCCGCCACCTGCTCAGCACAGGCAGGGCGTTTCAGGAGATCGTTGACCCATTCGCTGTACGCCGGACGGAAGCGAGTATGCTCCGACAACCGTTCAAGCAGACCGAGGCACCGGACGAACATGCCGCCGTATTGCGGCTGCAGTTTGCGGATAAGCTCTAGGTCGGCGGCACGCCGCACGGCCTCCACCCAGTCAACCAGGCGTACTAGCAGAAATGGAATGGCCGTTTCCGACGAATCTTTGCCCAGGGAGTGAATTACCTCGGCGCGTACATAGCCGCTCCGGTGGGCTGACATGAGCGCAAGGAGAACAAGGTCGTCCGGATCGCGCCCTTTCAGCTTCTTCACTGACGGTTTCACGCCATACCAATCCTCGACATGAGCCCAAGCCGTCCGCAAAGCTTCATCGAGTGCGGGAAGTTGCTCCAGCGGCAATCGCTCAAAGAGGTTGCGGATCGCGGATCGTGCCTCTGCCTGAACATCATGATTCGAAGCAAAAGCATACGAAAGTAAATCAGGGATTGCATAAGCTTCGCCACTGTCGCCGATGGATCGAATCCTCGAAACGGTGTCCAACTCACCCCGCCACCGTGCCTGAATATTCGGCCAAGCCACAAGCGGATAGACGAGTTCTTTGATTGCAGGCGAGAGCCCTTTCAGTTGCGGATTGCGCATGAGACGATCACTCTGGCTTCAACTTGATTTTATGCAGGCGCAGTCGCGGGGCAAGCCCGTCATCGATGCCTGCTGTGGATTATGCAGACGGCCACGAACAAACGCGGTCGCCAGTTCGCTGAAATAGCGCTCCATGGTTGATTAAAGAATACAGGCCGAGAATTCCGGTGCGTAAGCTCCTGGCCATCGTATTATTGGTTTGCAGCGGAGAGTGGATTTCCAATCAAAGCGCTCCCGCACTCCTCAAGGTACGACACCTCGGCCCGCGAAACTCCGCGCAACATCGCTGGCTCCCAGCCACCTTCACGTTGGGAGAAACCGATGTAAAACGCTCCGGATCGTTTGCGCCGTTCTCGACGATTTGACGGCGGTAGGGCGGCAACGGGGAGATACACCATGATTGAACCTCGCTGATGAGCTCCAGAGTCGCCGCTGAACCAAATGAACGCCGCTTCCTTATCCACGTCCGCGATTCGCCTGGTAAGCGCCAGCATGCTCGCGCACTCGATATGCAATGCCGGCCTGGCGACGGTCTCGTCGTAATTCGGACCGGCAAAGACCCGCTCTGCAACAACTCGGTGCGGAACAAACGGCGGTACGTGCAGTGTGACCTTATGAATGCCGGCGTAAAAGTGTTTTCCGACGGAGAGCTTCCCCGCGAAGCGCATCCATCTCGGCCCAAACCAGTTGTCAATGCGAATGACGTACAGACGCGCCGGCTCGTAGTCGCGAGTAACGCCAAGCACAAGCGGCTGCACCTTTCTCATGAACTCAGCCGAGTCCCCTTGCAGGGTCGAAGTGAATTCTGTAACACCAGCGAACATGGCTGACTCCTGTACCCTAGGTCCCTTGCATCTCGAGACCCGGGGTATTCGGGTTAATCGAGGAACGCAATTTGCGGAGCGTGCTTCGCAAAACGTTCCCGGTTCATGAACACGCGATGCCAGCCATAGAGATCAATCGTCTTGTGATCCCGATGCCGGACCTCGCCACGCGCATAGACCTCGGCGTCGCGAACCATGCGCCGCCACATAAAGCTACGCGCTTTCACGTTGGCTTCAGTGAGCTTTTTGTACTCAAACAGGCCCACGCCTGCCGGATACTCCCGGCTCACCATAACCACTTCACCACCACGCCTCATCAACTCTTCACACATATGAGGCTTGCTTCGGCCGCCACGGCTGAGCGGTTCGTTGCTCAGAACCACGGCGTTCTTCTCATTCACGCCGGGCTCGGGAACAAAGAACCACTCACCTTGCCGGACTGCCTCGCGTCCCTCGATCTCAGTGGGACGCAAGCTGTCGATTGCCGTCCGCACATCGCGAACGCCGTCGCCCGGCACGGCTGAGGCAAACAGGTGGCCATCATCGCGCCCAAGCAGGAACTTGAGTTTGTCGCTTCCTTGACGAACCATCAGCACGAGGTGGCGCAAACGAGGCTGCACGTCGAGAATTTCCAACTGAGCTCGTTCATGACACCAAAGCACAAACAGTTCGCCGGAGCGGTCCCTGCGTACGTCAATTGCAACCATCGCCCCTTGACTACGGCCGGGGCCGCGCACAAAAACGCGCGCACCCATGCGGGCGAAGTGCCGACACAGATACTCCTGGGTCGTCATACGTTCCCTTCTAATTGTTTGCGGGTTGCCGTTATACGCGGCAGAGGAAGGCAGAAACAGAGCCGTCCTGCGCCGTGCAATTCACACAGTCATGCAATCGCTGATTAATTCGCATGGACGTCTCCTTTCCTTGAACAAAGTAGCATGGTTTCGATTTTGGAGCAACGAATTACCAAAGCATGGTTGAACGAAAACTTGAATGAAGGCATAATGGTAAAGCGAATCGGCGGTTCCACAAGCCGATTTGCGACTCGACGAAGCCTGGAGGAGACTATGTCGCCGATTGCCAATAGTCCGAAGCCGTCGAGCCTGCTCGTCGCCGCCTAATCCAGCCGGCCGGGCTGGCTCCCAATTCAACGCATGAGTTGAAGCCGCACCTGCGCACATCCGCAGGGCGGTAAGTCGCGCCTATGCGCGGCAAGGGAGAAGTTTGTGAAGTGGCAAAAGCGTCGTAATCGAGCGGCGGAGTCCGTTGATCCGGAGTTCGCCGAAGCACTCCTGGGCAACAGCTCAGAAAGATCATCAACCGACCGCAAAGTGCTGCGAAAGACACAGCAGTTCTGTCGTCAGGTCCAGCGCGCCCTGAACCTGGCGCTCGCAAGCAGTGATTCGCAATTGCAGGGCTACGAGATCTTCGTCGATGAGGTTTCTCCCGCTCCAGATTGCGGCCATCTGTTGGCGCACATTGTGGTCTCAGAAGGTTGTCCCATCTCGGATGCGATGACGTGGCTTCGGGAGAATAGACCGCGACTTCGCACCGAGGTTGCCATGTCTATCGCGCGGAAGCGAGCGCCGGAACTGGCCTTCGTGCCGGCCTTTCAAACAGGAGGTGAGAATGACTGATCCATCTTTGCCTCCAATCAGAATGTGGCTTACGGCTCCACTCAGTCATGAAGTGGCAGAAGCTCTGGGGCGTCTGCAGCGCGCCCCAGATATCCAGCAGATTGCTGTCATGCCAGACGTTCATCTGGCCAACGACATCTGCGTGGGAGTGGTGCTGGCAACGTCGCGACTGATTTACCCGCAGGCAGTAGGCGGCGACATCGGCTGCGGAATGCTTGCCGTGGCAACAAACTCCACTGCAGAGCCGTTGCGCGATCCAAAAGCCGCTGGCCAGATCCTGGCGGGATTCGCAAAGGCGATCCCAAGCCGGCGTCGCAACCGGCAGGCTGTTGTTGCACAGCCTCAAGACCTGGATTCCATTGAATTGAGCAGTGCCAGGCTCGAGTCAGTCCGGCGAAGCGAGGGCGCGGTGGAGTTCGCGACTCTGGGCAGCGGGAATCACTTTCTGGAGCTTCAGGCCGACGAGGAGGACCAGCTCTGGCTGATGCTTCACAGTGGCTCCCGGGCGCTCGGCCAGGCGATCCGCGATCATCACCTTTCAGGTGCACAGGTAGTCGATGGCCGCTTTCGTGCGCTGGACGCTGAGTCCGAGCAGGGTGCGGCATATTTACATGACCTCGACTGGGCTCGCCGGTATGCAGCGGCTTCAAGGCGAGCCATGGCATCGGAGGCGGAAAAGGTGATTCAGGAGGTGATTCGCGCCCGACTGTTTTGGGAGACGTCCATCGCAACCGACCACAACCACGTCGCTCTGGAGCAGCATAGTGCCAGCAAACTCTGGGTCCACCGGAAAGGCGCTATGGTGCTACAGGCTGGTGAACTGGGTGTCTTGCCAGGTTCCATGGGGACGCTCAGTTTCCATGTCCAAGGCCGCGGATGCGAGGAAGCGCTCAATTCCAGCGCACATGGCGCTGGGAGGGCGATGAGCCGGTCCGAGGCGGCGAGGAAGATCAGCCGTGCAGAACTGCAACGCCAAATGAAGGGCGTCTGGTTCGACTGGCGTCTTGCCGATGAAATCCGCGACGAAGCTCCATCGGCGTATAAGGACATTCGTGCCGTTCTAAAGGAACAACACAACCCGGAGCAGAGTTTCACCGTCCTGTTGGCGCTCAATCGCGTCGATCAGCCCATCGATTTTCGATTCGTTCAGCACACCTTCTTGAACGGCATAGCCATCGTCGTCAATCTGGCTTGTCACAGGTTTCCTATCAGGCATGTTCATGATTTTAAGGTCAGGCACAGACAGCATGTTTCGCCCGCTGCCCTAACTTGACGCTGCATGTGGGCAAACCATAACAATTTATGTTATAATCGATTCCTGACGAGGACACCGTGACCGGCAAATCACTAAAAGCGGGACGCGAGGAAGCCAACCTGACGCAACAGGAAGCAGCGTCAAGGCTGGGCCTGACGCAAGCCTACCTGTCAATGCTCGAACGAGGGCGTCGACCGGTGACTACGCAACTCGCTGCGCAAGCAATGAAGGTATTCCATCTCCCGCCAACGGCTCTGCCCTTGGAAGCGGACTTTCTTTCGACTCTGGATGAGAGTGCGTTCAAAGCAGAGCTCGGCGCACTGGGATACCCGGGCTTCTCCTACCTGCGCGGAAAGTCCCACTACAATCCTGCTCGGTTGCTGTTCCTTGCACTCGACCAGGACCACCTCGACCGAAGGGTGGTTGAGGCACTTCCCTGGCTGGCCTACACATATCCGGAAATGGATTGGGAGTGGCTCACACGCAACGCCAAGCTAAATGATCGTCAGAACCGGCTTGGGTTCGTTGCGGATCTCGCCGAAGAGTACGCGGAGAAGATGGGCGATGCATCGCGGAAGAAGAACCTCGACCAGAAAAAGGCCGTTTTAGAGCGTTCTAGACTCGCGAGAGAAGACACCCTCTCCAATGAATCTATGACGCAAGCTGAGCGCAAGTGGCTTCGTCAGAATCGTCCCTCAAAGGCGCGACACTGGAATCTACTCACAGATCTCGACGTGAGACACTTGGCCTATGTGCCCTCGTGAAGCAATGCCGGAGCCGTGGCGGTCATTCCTGAACGAGTTGGACCGAATTGCGACCTCGACGGTTCGCCTCGATTGTATTGGCGGTTTTGTTGTCACAATGCTCTACGGGTTGAGCCGTCCTACGGCTGATGTGGATGTGCTCGAAATCGCTCCACGTGCCGCGGCGGATGCTTTCTCTCAGGTCGCGATGCTGGGCGGGCCATTATTCCAGAAATATGGCGTCTATTTGGATCGAGTGACTGTTGCGCAGCCACCCTACGAGTACGAAAGTCGCCTTCAGGAGATGTTCCCTGGAGCGTTTCAAAACTTGCGCCTGATGGCACTCGATCCATACGATCTCGCACTTACCAAACTCGAACGCAACATAGAGCGTGACCGAAGCGATGTACGATACCTGGCTCGTGCGATTCCCTTCGATCTCGAGCTGCTTCGCGACCGCTACCAGCAAGAGCTTCGTCCGTACCTCGGCAATCCGAAGCGCGAAGATTTGACGCTGCAATTATGGATTGAAGCAATCGAGGAAGACAGGGCCGTCTGATCGAATCGCATCTCGAGAGTTCGGTGAAAGCTGTCTAATGCGTGAAGTGACGTCTCGGAGGTGTTTGGCTGGATGCGAATTGTTTTGATTTCAGATACCCACGGTCTCCACGATCGAGTTCCGCAATTGCCGCAAGGTGACATTCTCGTGCATGCTGGCGATTTCATGAACGCAGGTTACGATCTGCGGGAAGTTGTCTCATTCAATCGCTGGCTTGGAGAACAGCCTTTCGCGCATCGCATTGTTTGTGGCGGAAATCATGACCGGCTGTTCGAGAACTCCCCGGAGCTGGCACGCTCGCTCCTATCTAACGGAATATACCTCGAAGACAGCGGAACAACGATCGCGGGATTCTCTTTCTGGGGATCGCCTTATACTCCCGCGTTCCTCTACTGGGCTTTTATGTATCCTCGCAGTGAAGCGGCAAATGTGCACTGGGATCGCATTCCAGATGCCCTCGATGTACTCGTGACGCATGGTCCTCCTTATGGAATCCTCGATCAGACAACTTCTGACGGACCCCATTTGGGCTGCGAAGAGCTGCTTAAAGCCGTACGACAGAAGCCACCCAAGGTGCATGTCTTTGGCCACATTCACGGGGGCGCCGGAATCCATTCCGAAGGGAACACGCTATTTGTGAACGCCGCCTATTTGAACGAGAGCTATAAACCCTTCGAACCGGCAGGGCAGATCAGAGTAATTGATTTGTGAAGATTCCCACTTGAAACAGTGTGCGGCCTCTCCGCAGCCACAGTTTTCCGGAATCTAGCTTCGCCGGTATAGAGAGCTTTGACGTCACGCCACAATGCGTTCAGGGTGATCACTGTGCGCATATTTGCGCAGCTCGGCTACAGGAATCAGGATTCGACCTCCAAGCTTCCGAAAGGGCAATCTCCGATTTGCCAAGAGATAATCAATTCCCCGGACGCTGATTGAAAGAAGCTGCGCCGCCTCTTCACGTCCGACCAGTATCTTCGCATCTGGCGCGATGCGAACTCGCGCCGGTGGCTTCTTACGCTCCGCTGTATTGTCTCTCATAGGTCTCGCTCCTCTCCTGATCTCGGTCCTTACCTTTGAATTACATTCCCAGCCCGAGTCCCATGCCGATGTCCAACTCGCGCTTTTGTGGCGAGTCAACACTCTTCCCCATCGTCGGCGCTATCGTCTGTTCCGGTGCATAAGCACTCTTGTGCGAAACGTCACGGCCAAGCGCGTTCACGAGCGCACCCCGGTCGTTGGTAAAAATCTGTGCATCCCATTGGCCGCGCGAAACTGCGACGTAAGCCATGCGGTTGTTGAGCAGATCCTTGGCGCCGAGATCGGTATCCACATGGATGAGTACGCGGTCTGCCGTCTGCCCCTGGCTGGAATGGCTCGTGACCGCATAGCCGTGATCAATATGCGGATACCGCTCGGGATTGACGTTCATTTCGCGCCCGCTGTCTAGCTTCACCCGCATGACGCCGTTCGGATCGATTCCCTCTACGGTTCCCAACTCGCGGTTCGCAATCTTCAATTCGTGACTGGGCGCGGTGAACTGGATGCGGTCGCCTTGGGAGAACGCCTTCTCCTGTTCCCGATAAACGGTGACACCCATCTGCCGGCGCGGATCATAGGTTCGTTCGCTGCCGTCTGCGCACGTGACCGTCAGTAGATTCTTCTCCGCCTCGATGCTCACGACACGCGCGTACTCCCCCTTGCCGATGCCGGTCTCTCGTGAAGCGCGCGAATACCGCAGAATATCGTTGACCTGGTACTGCGCCGCCCAGGTTCGGTCGGCACCCGTCATCTCCTGACGCGGTACAAGAGTCGTAATGGCGCGCTCATCACGACTGACCACACCCCGCGATTGCAATTCGCCATGAATCCGCTGATTGATCTCCATACGTGAACGATTATCCGGAGAGACAACCAATGTTTTCTCAGGTGAGCGCGCATATTCGCGAGCGATGGCTGCAATTCGCTCCTCGCGGTTGCTGACTTCGTGCACGCGACGCTGTCCATCAAGATTATCGATTGCTGCGCGCACCTCACCACGCGCCAACTGCTCCACGGCTTCTTTCAATTCCGGATCGCGTTGTCGGAGAATCTGATCCAGCTTGACCGTCTTCATCCCTGCTTCCTGAAGCTGTGCGAATGGACGGCCTGCTTCTACCGATTCATGCTGCCGTGTGTCGCCTACGAGTAGAACTCTGTCTTTCGGCTGAAGGCGCTCAATGAATTCGTACATCTGCCGTGTGGAAGCGAGAGAAGATTCGTCGAGCACGTAGAGTCTCTTTTGGCCGGTATCCGGCTGCTCACCTCGGGCGAGATGCCGTTGCAACGTTGACGTCTCAATTCCGGCCTCGGCCAGCTTCTGCGCTGAGCGCGAAGTGGGCGCAAAACCTTCGACTCGGTAGCCCTCAGCCACAGCCCCTTCGCGAATTACAGCAAGCGTCGTCGTTTTGCCTGCGCCGGCCACGCCTTCCAGTCCAACAAGCTTCTCGCGCGAAAGGAAGATCTCATCGACCGCGTGATACTGTGAGGCACTCAATTCTGGGTGCCGGTCCTCGATTCTGATCCGCAACGGTGGAGAAATCATCATCGGATGACCGTAATTGCGCTCATTGCCGGCCTGCATGTACCCGATGATTTCCTTCTCCATACGCACCATCTCCGCAGTGGTGTATTGCGGGGCGGCGTGGCCCTCCCTGTGCCCGAGGGAGCGAAACTCGCCGGCTGCCACACGGTGTGCAAATTCCCGGCGCGCATCGCCGTAAGTGAGTTGCCCCATACCGCGATCGAGCATGGACTGGAGAATGGCTCGTTCATCTTGAACTGCCGAGCGCTCGAATACGTGATTGCGCGCGTAGGTAACGGCCTGCTGTACAGTCTTTTCCGGCTGCTGTTTGTGTTGATGAATTTGCTCCTGCGCTTGTGCGACCACTCGGTCGGCCTGGTGGCCGAATTGCGCCGACAAATCGCGGTGCCGTTGCAATACCACTTCCTGCGACTGGATTTCCTTTTTGTCGCGCGTCCGATGCGCGGCAACCTGTGCGGCGCCTGCGCCGTCTCTCCCAATCTCTTGCAGATGTTCCTTGATCTGCTCGCGCCGCGGACTTGATGCGTCCAGGTACTCCTGCGTGTATCCCTTAATCTCGGGTTGGCCGTGTTTACCTGTCTCAATCTCGTACCCTAGATTCTGCAACCTCACGGCAAGCTCGGAGCGATAGACGCTGGTCACGTATCGCTGCGATTGGAAGAGACTGCGTTCCTGAAGAGCGCGTGTCTGGCCGTTATCGCGCTCGGTCACATTGAAGATCACCGCGTGCGTGTGGAGCTGCGGAGCGGCGTAGCCGTCTACGGGTCGCGCAGTGTCATGTTCGAAGGTGGCTGCGATGAGCTTGCCAGTCGTCTCCGGCGCATGAATATTGCCGATACGCGCCTGGGTATACCTCTGCAATTCATCGAGCGCTGCCCATACGCTTTCTCGGTGCGCCTCACGTACTCGAAGGTCGCCGCCGACAAGCGCGGTGAGCGAAACCGACTTCGGTGCAGAGAATGTCGCATCCCATCCGGCGCGATGTTCTACGCTTGTGATCTCTTTGCCGTATTCGTTTTCGTAGGTTTTCGCCGGCTGGTGCCTAACGAGTTGCAAGCTTGTCTCTGGGTGCTGGCCCTGGCTGAGTCGAGCGAAGTGTTCCGCGCGAACAGCACCGCGCAAACTCCACTCCTGAGCAAGCGCACCGTGCCACTCGCTATGCGCCTGTCGTTCGCGGCTCCAGTAGTTTTGCTGTTCTGAAGCGAACTCACGCGAGTGGTAGGTTTGAGCCTGCCCTGCGGAGAGAGCCTTCGAGATGGTTAACATGCGCTTGAGCTCCGACGACGAGCGCTGCAGTATCTCGCACTGCCTGCGCTTTAGACTAACTCAGATTCGATGCCGATATTCACGACTTCGCGAATTCTTTTTTGATGACCTATGCGCTCACGACCGCATGATTACTGATCATTCCCAAATACTTCTTTGCGTTCCCATAAGTTCTTTAGCATTCCTTGCGGTGGCGCTAAGTAACACACAGTTGCACTCCATTCCGCCGTTGATTGCACAGTCGATGACGATATTGAAGGCGTTCACTTCTCAATGCAATGGGCACAATTGGAGCCACCGTCGGTGCACGGCATCCTTGAGATGGTTTTGTAGAGCTGTAAAGAACCGCGATAGATACTCCGAAAGAGCCTTAACGCGCCGATGATCTTCTTCTTTTTGCCGGGACAGTGAGATCAGAGTTGACAAGTTGATATGTGTGAATTCCAGCTTTTGCGTGGCCTATATGAGTGAACATGCTCTGAGCCATTGCAGGGAACAACAGATTGAGGAATTCCTGAACGACCTTTGGCGTCAATCGATCGACTGCACTTCATGCTGCGTCTTCGGCTTCTGCGCAACTCCTAACGCTCTCTCATCAGGGAAGGTAAAGCGCGGCTTCGGTGGTATCTTCGGCTGCTGGATCGGAGCAGTTGTAACGGTTATCAATATCCTGAATCGTGTGGCATCGGAATTGATAGCGAAGGTTGATCGCTACTGATTCGTTCGCGAATCAGATCCGAATCCCGCTCGGCAACAGTTCGACGATCCATCTGAATTACCCTCCGCAAAGTTCTGATTGGGAGACTCTTCAATCCGTATCCGGAGGGACTCGGAAGCAATCCGATAAGGCGGCCAATCGCCTCTCGATTACCTTGCGAATCACAGTTGTAATCGGAGGTCCAATCGACTCGTTACGACGGTCCAAAGATCGCTCCAGCCGGCTGCCAATCCTTCCGCAAAGACAGGCCCAATGAGTTACCAAAGGCAACAGGCAGACACGTCCGTCGGTACAGCTCCACTGTCATGTGCCAGAGCCATCAGCTCGAGTAGAAACGCTCCGGCAGAAACTCTTCAATGGCGGTGGAATCATCCGATATTGGCCGACCTTTTGCCTTCCACTTCCATCCTCGCCCTGGAGTCGAAGGCAAGCACGAAGCGGCCCGTCTTCCATCCCTTTGCGGATCACTTCGGGGAACGAGAATGAAGGGTCTCGCCTGCGCGGAGAGTATCTGAAGAGGGCGTGAGTCCCCACCTTCAAGGGCAGGCATCTGCCGCCTTCAATGCCGTCGAGGCGTTCGGGAAGGAGTACGCGCTCAAGCGGCGAAAGAGTTTCTGATCCGAGTCCGCCAGAGGAGGTATTGCACTCCGATCAGCCTCCAATAACGTTGTGCTTAACCACGAGAAGGAACGCCTAAAGCCCAGCGATATCGGTTCCATCCCCCCGGCCTTCCGGGTTCTTTCGCCGCCCTTGAACCATGACTTCTTCCGCGCTCCGATCATTGATCCCTGCGAGATATCCGAGGATGTGGCGGGGCTCATCCTGGCGCATCGCAGGTTGAATGCTCTCGCGAGACAGGCCTTTGTGCAGAGATAAAGACGCCGGGAAGGCGCGCCTAAAAGATCGGACTAGTTCGCCTTTCGTGCACCGTATGTTTTGCGGTTGCGCACTCCGCAATGGAGTCATTCGGCTGCCTTTTGGTCCGTGTTTGCAATGGCCGAAAGTAAGATGATCGAGCGGCCATCGAGTTCCGTTCGCGGCTATTTAATGGTCGACACATGTTTCGTGGAACATGAGAAGAAGACATTCTTCTCATAGCTGGCTGATACCCGCAGCGAGGACGGCGGTCAAGGGCGCTGCTCTTGCGCGTTCATCGAAGCGAAGCGTAGACCCTTGACGGTCGCCGCAGCGAAGGGTACGCACGCGAAGCGCGTCCTAAGCATTTTCGCTCGGCCCTTTGTTTTCAATATGTTTACGTCGCGGCGCTCCAGAGCGCTTTCTTCGTTTCCAAACGGACACGGGTGTAAACGGCGCATGCGCCAAGCTATTCATTTCTCGCATGTTGACGTTTGTAGACATTTGGAGCGCTCTGGGGCGCTCCGCAGTTACCCGACTGGGGATGACGTGTCACCGTTCATCCGCTGCAAAGCAGCGCCGCGTGCCTCGGCTGGCTACAGAGGATCGCCATTTAGCATTCTCTCAGGAAACGATCCATGGCTGCCAAGTCTCCACCCGCGGCGAAGGCGAAAGCGAAAGCATCCGCGAACACCGAATCTCCGCAACCGAAATGGGAGTCGCTCACCTGGGACGACGTGGCGAACTGGGCCGGATCGCGCTCGGTGTCGCGCGGGCATGCATATAAGCGAGGCGGTCGGGTGCGCGATCTCGGGATTTCGACGGAAGGCAGGCTGCTGGCGACTGTCACCGGCGGTCGTCGGTACGCAACTGGCGTCTGGCGGGAAGCGGACGGCCTTCGATCCCGTTGCACTTGCCCTGTCGGCTGGAATGGTTGTAAGCACGCAGTCGCCGTTATCGCGACGTATCTCGACATGCTGGCAAAGAGCGTCAAAATTCCCGTTGCAGATGCGGAAGATGGAAGGTGGGAGGAACTCGCGAGCGGAGTCCCTGAAGAACCGTACGAGGACCTCGAAGACGACAGTTGGGAAGACGACGAACGCCAGCCGCCTCGCCGTGAACGCACCGGGAAGGCGCGTGTCACCGATGACGAGAAGATCCGCAAACATATTGACGCGAAGAGCCGGGCGGAATTGGCAGAGCTGGTCTGGGCGCTCACGCAACGCTTCCCCGATCTGCGGGAAGAATTCCGCGAGCGCATTTCACTGGGCGAAGGTGATGCAGATCGCATCATCTCCGAGGCCCGAAAAGAGCTGCGGAAGGCGACCTCGGAACCGGGCTGGAGGAATTACTGGAAGGGCGAGGGCTACACCCCGGACTTCAGCCGGCTCGCGCGCTACCTGGACCGGATGGTCGAACTTGGCCATGCGGATGCCGTGGTGAAACTGAGCCGGGAGATCATGTCGCGGGGTATGGAGATGATCGGTCAGTCAAACGACGAAGGCGAGACTGCCACAGCCTTTGCGGAGTGCCTGCCGCCTCTCTTCCGGGCCGTAAAGGAGTCGAGCCTGACGCCCACCCAGAAGCTGCTCTACGCGATTGATGCCGACCTCAAAGACGAATACAACGTGATCGAGAGTGACCACCTGGATATCGTACTGGAGAGCAACGTCAGCCTGTCCGATTGGTCGGGGGTCGCTGACGAGCTGTCCCGCCGTCTGAAATCCGATACGCAGATCGGCGTCAACTTTCACGATAAGTATCACCGTGAGCGAATCGCCGACTGGCTTGTCCGGGCGCTTACGAGCGCCGGACGCGACGACGAAATCATTGCCGTCCGCGAGCGAGAGGCGCGCATCACGGGCAGCTACGAGCGTCTGATCCCGCTGCTGATCGAGCGAAAACGGTACGACGATGCCGAGCGCTGGGTGGCGGAAGGCATCCAAAAAACAGTTCGCGAAGCTCCGGGCATTGCTGACCAGCTCGCAAAAGCGATGGGCGAAATTGCCCGGCTGCAGCAGCAATGGAACGTGGTCGCTGCACATGCCGCGTGGGAGTTTTTCGAGCGCCCCGCGCGTGAAAAGTTCACCGCGCTGATCGCCAGTGCCGAGCGGGCCGGCTGCCGGGATGCGGTCCAGCAACTGGCCCTGGAATTCCTCGAAACAGGAAAGCTGCCTTTCTCTGTCACGGTCACAAAGGCCGGAGCGCATAAGGGCGTGATTCACCGGGATTGGCCGCTGCCGCTCCCCGAATACCTGCTGCCTTTGTTACGAATCGGGGACCCGCGTCCGCACTACGACGTGCTGATCGACATGGCAATTGCCGAGCGCCGCCCCGATGAGGTTCTGCGATGGTACGACCTGTGGCGCGCGGCGGCAAAGGGCCAGCGCGTCGACTGGCATTTCGGGGCTGGCAGCTATGCGGACAAGGTGGCTGCTGCCGTTGCCGAGTCGCATCCTGAGCGCACCCTGGAGGTCTATCGTGGCTGCGTCGATCAGAACCTGACGCGCGCAGAGGTCTCAGCATATGAAACGATCGCCGCCTACCTGAAGAAGATGCGCCCAATTCTGAAGTCACTGGACCGTGGCCGGGAGTGGAACGAGCTGGTGACCGATATACGCGTGAACTACCGCAATCGCCCCCGCTTCATGGAGATACTGGACCGGCTGGAGGCCCGGCCAATCCTTCGGAAATCCCGTTAGGCGAGATAATGTCAACATGGCATCCTACACTGGGTATTTCGACGAAAGCGGCCATGAGACTGCGAACTTTTTCACGTTCGGTGGCCTCGTTCTGGACACAGAGCTGGCGAACGCTTTCGACAGCGAATGGAAGGATGCAATCAATCCGCTTGGCGAGTTGCACACCAGTCCGTTCATGTTCGGAAAGGATGAATATGAGGAGTGGAATTCCCGCGGCCTCGAATGGAAGCAAAAGCTACTTGCACGGGCCGCGCGCGTGATTGCAAGGAATACCTTCCAAACGTTTTCAATGACTCTGGATATGAATGACTTTGCTGAGATCAGCGAGGGGCAGTATTTTGACCGTGCCGTTGCTCACCCCTACGCGCTGGGCACACGCTTCGCCGCAGTACAAATCGGTCAGTGGTCGAACGGTAACAGCATCATCGGGCGGGTGCCGCTTGTATTTGAAAAGCGAGAAGATAGAAACATCGAAGAGACGATCCGGGTATTCACGCGTGATCATCTGGACGCGCCGATCTTCGAGAAAAAAGGTGCAGCTCCGCTGCAGGCCGCCGATTTGATTGCTGCAATCTATGCCCAGAAGAACGCAAAAAGCTCGAACTTTTTCAAATACAAGCCCGCATACGCGGAGCTCAACCAAATGCTGCATACCAACGACAATCTCGGACGTGTCACTCTGCAAAGCATGTGGAACCGCATCCGTTCGCTGATCTACGAGCGGCCCACTCCGCCAGGACCGTATCCGGGAGTCTACTTCGAAAGCGATCTTTCTCGCCTCCGGGAGCCATTTCGGTGAGCGGTGCTATGCGGATCGGCATAACGACCCTCAGCTATTCGAGTTTCGCCGGTGAACCGTCCTCTTCAGTTATCCCGAACCCTTTAATGACGTTCCGAAACGCATCACTCATCAGTTCGATATGCTTTGGCAAGCTACGGGCGGTACCTTTGAAGACATATTTACTTGCAGCTTCAAAGGGACGGCTCAATTGTCTGTCCGCAGTGATGCGATCCTCCAAAATTGGGCTGAATGGCATTTTCGCTAACGGCTGCATCGCACGCTCAACCGATCCGGAACTCATCGTTACGAGAGGCGTAATAACGAGCGGCTTGTAATCTTTTCTTTTGAACTGAGCTTCGAATCTCTCATTCAGATATCTGTTGATAAAAAAGCTTGAGCCGATCTCATCCTTGGTTACGATGAGTGGGACTATTTTGTTTGCCTTTGCAAGGCATGGTGGCAGGAAACTTTTGGGCTTTTGCTTTATGTTCTCAATCGCTCGCATGAGCTGCGTCACGCCCTTCCTGTTGTTTGGTGTTCCGACCAATTTCGACTCCAAATATTTCTTCATGAGCATGTAGTCGCCTGAATATTTGGTCTCTACGCGGCAGGTGGCAACTTTCGCCTCAATGAGGATTGCGGTATCGCCGCAGATGACAATTGCGTCGCAGACCTGGGTTCCATCCGCATATTCGGGTGACGGGTAGTACGTGTTGTGCTTTGTTGAAGCGTAAGATTCGAACAGCCACGCTAGATAATCCTCGAATACGGGGCCCCAAAAAGACAGGTATGGTTCTTTCTGCTTCTCGTCGAGGCTGTCGAGAACTCTCCACATTACCCCACTCTCAAGCTTGCCCAGAGCAAATTCGTAATCGAGGCAAAAATAATGTTCCCCATCCCGGATGTATGGGTGGTCACGCAGAAATGTGAAGTCGGCGTATCCATGCGGGTCTTTCAGAGGAGGCATGTCGGCCAGCGAGAAGGAAACGGTTGTCAAAACCTTATGGATCGTCTCTGCGGATAGGGTAGTCGTTTTCAACCAATAGGGCCCTACCGGGCTCGGCGGATCTGTATTCGCTTGGCGCGCGTCACGGTCTGTCATCGCGTGCATCAATAACGCGAACATAAAATTGGTGTAGTCAGCAAGTGAGAAAGCGAAGATCTTTTCGAACTCAGCGGCCACATCGAATTTCAAAGGGCCTTTGCTGGCTAGTCGCGGAATGTTCACCGTCAACATGATGTAGATTCGCATCAGCTGATCGAAAGCATCCGTCGGCGTATCGATTTCATAAATTGGCACGAACTCTGCAACGAAGCTGGCCAAAGCGTCCAATGGGTCGGCCGGTCTAGGAAGCTTGAGCATCATGATTTCGGCTGCTCGTAGCAACAGCTCTCCTAATTCATAATTCTCGATAGGTGGCAGATCGTCATCGGCTGCGAATGGAATCCTAGTCGCTTCAGCGGCAATATATCGAAGCTGGCCTTGGAAAAATATGACACGGTCATGTTGAAAGGCCAGGTTCACTTTGGCGGCGAGCTCTGGAGGAAATAAGACGGGAATAAACTTCTTCGTGAGCGCGTCACTGGCCACCGTTTTGCCTTCAGCGCCGAAATTGAGCTCGACGCTAAGTCGTGAACAGACAATGAGAAGTGATTTTCGCGAATATTTGCTCAGTAATGTCCGTAGCTCTTCTACCGTGCTCGGCATGCCGCTGACATCGCGCCAGTTGAGCCAATACTTCATTACCGGCGTTCCAGCCAAGACGATCACCTGCCCAAGTGGTTATGTGACTGAAATTCTAAACCGATATATGTCGGATTAGCTTCTATACTCACTTTTTCGCGCTATTGTTGGAAACGTTTGACGCCAACAATGACGACAGTGACAATCTGGAACCGGTGCGGCTGTTGCCTAGCCAGAAATTGAGGTCGGCAATCTCTTTCGTCCTGTCGCCGATTGCCATGGGTGTCACTAACGCAAACGATGCGGACACCAGGCATAATCAACTTTGTTTGGAGTCGTCCTAGAGAAGCTCCGGATGGGCTTCCCTCAACCACGCATTCACTTGTTCTCTCAGAGCCGTGAGGTCTTTGATAACCTGCGCGAGATCGGTGGGCGAGACACCGCCGGCCAAGTCGTAGCTTGTGGTGTTTCTCTTCTGCGAATGAGATTTAATCTTGCGCACCCATCTCTCGCGCGCGGCGGCATCCTGCGTCGTCAGGGTGTGTTCGAGACTTTCGATCACGCGCTGGTGATGCCCCTGGCCCAGAGAGACGCGAAACCCGCTGGCCCGCAGAGCAATGTTGGCGAGCGTGAGAATCCCGTTGTAAGCCGCCTGAAAACGAAGATCGTCGGAGATGCCCTCCACCTTCAGGTCCGTTTGCGAACGGTCCACGATGCTGAAGAGATCGGCGATCTCTTTAGGGCTACTGGGCTCAGCCTTGTACCAACCGAGTTGTACTAACTTTTCTAAACTCATCCTCGTCGCCGATCAGGAACACTTTCTTGCTCTTCGTCAATGATTGCAGAAAGTGGTTGCCTACGTGAAGCCGCGCCTTCAGGTCTTCAAGGGAGTAAATAGTCGGGTTCACGGGACGCCGCAACTGCTTCTCCACGGGACCCATAGCGTCCAATACTTCGTCGAGCGAAATCGCGCCGATCACCATCAGGTCAATGTCGCTCGTGGCTTTCTCCTCGCCCCGAGCAACCGAGCCGTACACAAAAGCAAGGTTGATGCGGGACGAAAGCGGTGCTAGCGCCGTCTTGAGCATCTGAAATACGCCTGCGGTCTTTGCGAGCAGCGCCCGCAACTCCGGAAACTCGGGGTGCTCCTGGTTGGCCTGATAGAACACTTGACTGCCGACCGCCGAGCGCTTGATCAGTCCGGCGTCGGCGAGTAAGGCAAGCTCACGTTGCACAGTGCCCACGCTCGTCTCGACTTGGCGGGCAATTTGGCGGACGAAGAAGGTTTCGTCGGGCGCTCCATACAAAAGCGCCAGGACCCTCCCTCTGGTCTGGCCAAAGAGCAGATCCCCAACGGATGTGAGAAGCGTTCTCATTTCGAGAACAATTGTACTCAAATTGAGAACATCCTGCAAGGGAAGCGCCCTCCGTGGGAAATTTGCGCTTATCGATGGCTGTACAGTCGGACTAGCAATACACTGAATCCGATGGAACAGCCATCGGAGCAGAGTTGATGCGTGGCGTATTCGAGAACCCGGCCGGAAGCGGCATTTGGTGGATTCACTATTACGCGGGGGGAAAGCGGCACCGTGAAAAGGTCGGACGGAAGTCTGACGCAATCAAGCTCTATCAATCGCGCAAGGCTGATGCCGCAGCGGGGCGGAAGCTGCCCGAGTTGCGCAACACCAAAGTGGTCACGGTCAGCGAACTAATCGACGACGCCCTTGAGTTTGTGGCGCACCATAAGGACAACCGCAATTACAAGAGCAAGGCGGTCATCGTTCGCGAGGATCTCGGCTCTCGCCACGCAGCAGAGGTGACGCCGCAAGAACTGGAGCGGTGGCTTCGAGAACACTGCAACACTGCGGCGACCGCAAATCGCTACAAGGCATTCATCTCCCTCTGCTACCGAGAAGGCGTACGGAATGGGAAGGTGAGCGTTAATCCCGCGCGGCTCGTTCGGCAACGCAAGGAAGGCGGGGGTCGGCTGCGTTTTCTCAGCCGCGACGAATACGACAAACTGCACAAGGTGATTGCCAAGCGATTCCCAGAGCATTTGGCTGAATTCGTGGTGAGCGTCTACACAGGTATGCGCCTCACCGAGCAATACACCTGCACCTGGTCCCAGGTACATCTCGACCGCCGAACCATTGAACTCACCAAGACGAAGAACGGTTCTGCTCGAACAGTTCATCTCAATTCGGATGCGATATCGGCGATTGAATCGCTGCGCCGCCCAAATCTTCGGCCTGGCGATCCGGTCTTCCCCCGGCAAGGGAAGAGCTATGACACGCGCTCGTGGTTCCATCCGTGTCTGGAAGATACGGGAATCACCGGGTACGTTTGGCACGCGAATCGGCACACCTTCTGCTCGTGGTTGGCCATGGCGGGTGCATCCATCAAAGAGATTCAGGAAGCTGCAGGTCACAAGACGATTATGATGGCAGCACGCTACAGTCATCTTTCCCCGGCTCACAGGTTGTCGGTCGTGGAACGGATTGCCGGAACTCCCGAATGATCACCCGACGCCACACTCGCTAAGGCCCGGTGTCGTTCTCATTCCAAATCGAGATCGTAGGACAGATGTGTACCCAAGGGGGCCGCAGAGGTCAGCGACTTCTCAACGTAGCCGATCACTGAACTCGAGAGCTCTCGGTGAACCCAATCTACCTAATTCCTCGCACAGAGGACGTAGAGCTGCTTCCGCAGGGTTCAAGTCGATCAGGTGCGCAGCCATCTCGTGGATCTGCTCCCAGTCCCAAATGTCATGTCCGTCTTCATGAGAAAGAAGTGCCGTCAAGAACCTTGCTGTGAGCGCGGGTGCGTCGTCGAGCACATTTTCTTCATGGAGTCGGTAATAAAACATGCCTTTCTTTACCTGCGCCACGGGGCCACTTAGCAGCAGTTCCACAATATCCGCGTAATGTGATTTTAGGCTGAGAGTCCAATCACACATCGCACCGGCTTCCTCCGCATCGAAAGGAATGGGGTTGGCCTGAGCTCGACGCTGCAGGTAACGCTGGAGCCACCTATTCCAAGCAGATTCCTTTGCCTGCTGATCTGCTTCGCGCAAGGCTTGGCTGATATCTCCTATCCAATTCAGACGCTCTCGTCGAGACCCTCTAGTGAGGAATGTATCTAACCACCCATTGTCGATTGGGTCTACGGCACCAAACACTGCAATGCCGGCCAGATGTCCACAATACATTCGCGACCGCTCATCCGTCCCTTTGGTGATTTCGGGCAGGTGGTTTAGGTATGCGGGTAACAAGCTTGGAAGCGTTTCTTGCGACCAACTCCCCCAAACCAAGTACCCGTCCCAGCTCTGTTCCGAAGATCGAGGTGATGCTGGAGCCGACAGTAAGGGAAGTACATGACCTTCATACCAATCCGGCGCTATCCCTGCCAGCAAGAGCGCACGGGAAGGGACAAGTATCCGTGCGATCTCGGAGGCCGGCGAATCTCCATCGATCGTCTCAGTAAGAGCCTCTACGATGGATTGAATCATCTGTTGTTCTTGATCACGAGTCTGCCAGAGTGACCTCAGAACATCGAAATAGAAGTCCATTAGGTATCCGGCGTTGTGGTTGATCGCTACAGTAACCCATTCGCTCGAATTATCCGGCAAAGGCCTTTCGTGGTGGGTACAGGCGTTCCATAGAGAATTGGCAATTGCAAGAGCATCTCCAAGCAAAACTCGCGGCAGACTCCCCTCCTTATCGTCGACAGCTCCCTTAAGCAGCGATGCCATCTCATATAGGACGCTCCCATAGATCGGCTCCAAACGCACTATTATCTGCAGTACTGTTGTCCATTGTTCGAGAGTATGTGGAGAAGACCATCCCCGAAGCAGCGCAGACCAGATCTCCACAGTAGGCTGAGCGCTTTCCAGAGCGTTTCTTGCAACTCCTTCAGACCACGGAAAATTCGCCGCAGCAGTGCGCGCAATCTCCTGGACAAAGCCGTCTTTGGAGCTATCCCCAAATGGGTCTGTCACGGTAGCAAGGCGGGCAAGTTCGGCAGAGAGCGTTTCCAAATCCATTTCTTCAATCTGAGAAGTGGGGACAGGGCTTTCAGGCACCAATTGTCGTACTCCGCCACCGATCCAGGAATTGAAATCGGGATGCTCTCGCACCCTCCACTCAGGGTGTCTTCCTTGAATCTCCTCCAGTTTTTGGGCTACTAGGTTACACTCCGGCGCGTGTGAATGCAGCCACGAGAAAATATTGAACAATTCGTACCGCTCGTGGTCTTCACCTTGTTGTCTGTACGCTCCTTCCGCTTGGACAAGGAACTCGGCCCGGACGACCTCACTGCTGGCTCCATATACCTCTGCCAAAAGTGCGAACATTTCGTTCTTCAGCCAGACGTCCTCAATAAGGTGGTTCGAGATAGCCCATGAGAGCTTTCCCTCAGAAGTTTGCGGTGGATGGTGCACCATCCCTGTGATCGCCAGGCGGCGCAGAATCGGAGCGTCAGACTCGATCCATTGTGCAATCAATGCAGCGGCGAACTTTGGTTTATGCAGGTTAGCCCAATCCAGAACATCAACACCAGCGTCGATCAACACCGAGAAACCGTTGCGTAGATGGTCTTGAACGCGAGACGCAGTGGAGCCTCGTCCAAAACTGATAGGGTCCCAATTGTCACCTGCCTTGCCGTACATCAATAACAGAGTTCTCGCCTCTTCAAAAGCCGACGTCACAATGAGCGCCAGACCATGGGCTAATGAGCCGACGTGGGGGCGTATGTGCGCTTGATAAGCGCGAGTTACTGAGTGGTCGCTGCCGATGGGAACGACTTCTGCATCGGGCACGACAGGCTTCCCATCTTCGGGTGGGAAGAATCTTTTTCGCAATCGCAGGCTGGGCGACGTGAGTCCTCGAAACAATTGAAGAACAGTTTGCTGGTCGTCAGGGATTGCGCAATGGTCGATAATGTACGCGAGCAAATCTGAATGCATGTTCGCTGGCGTCGTTTGCAACAAAACCGGCACCCAAAACCGCAATGGATCTCCGGCCGTACGATGACGGTGGAATCCACCAGTCACAAATTGCCAAAGAACGCCGGATAGAGTTTGCCCCTTACGTCTGACGAGTTCGAGAGCCACAGTAAACTCATTGATCGCAAAGTGCTCGGCGAACCAGAAGGCGAACTCACGGGAGATTTCGCTCAAGGTTGATTCAGGAACGAAGATCGCATTGAAATCTGGCATATCGGATATCCAATGCAACCATCGTTGGTCCCGTGCGTGGCGGGTGAAGAATCTTACGGTACTGATATCGTTCAGGGCCTGCTTGAGAAAGTCTGACTCTTCAGGGCTCTCAGGACGGTCGGAGGTAACGATGCGACGAATCTCGGCTTCGGTACCCAAAGACCCGAGGTTGGCAAGCTCGGCCCATCTGGCCAGACAATCTCCTAGCGCCCCATGACGTGGCAACGGATCAGCATGCAAGGGATAATGCACCGGAATAATCCCTAAATTCAGCCAATCCGTATCGCTTGTTGGCGATGTCAGTGCGTAGCGACCAGGACCATCTGCCGCCGCCGAGAGGCCGCGGGCCAGATAGAGCAACGGGAGGTCTTGATGGCTATATCCGACAAATAGAACGACAAACTCATCAAACAACCGCTGAACGAACCGACGGGCCCAGCCTTGCGTAAGATAAGCGCGTCCGAAGTCTGCGTCGGTCAGCACAAGTTTCTTAGCGTCGTCACGGACAGAACCATGGAGATACACGATGCCATTGAAATCATCTCCCAAGGGAAGGGCTGGAGCAGCGTAGATCTTGGGTGGTCTGCCAAACACGTCAGTGGCTGCGCCAAAGAAGTGATCATCGAAGTTTGTCGTGACAATCCGAATCGCATCGCTGGCGCCAAAAAGCCGGACAAGTGTCTGATGTAGATGATTGGGACGAGAATTAGGATCTGAGAGAAGTCGCTTAACGCGTTCATGAACGGCGCGGCCTTGCTGTTCCAAACGACCCAAATAGCGATCGATTAACTCGTTCTCATTTCTCGGGAAGTCTGGGCCGCCGATTTCGGTGGCGAGATCGACAAAATTCGGGTAATTCGACGGGGCATCAATCGACACGCCAGCGCCGGCGAAGAGAACGAACTTGCCTCGCTTTTGAGCGTCGATGATTGGTTGAGGCAAATCTATATCGTGCAGACGCATTCAGATCGATACCGAACGATTCTACGAGAGGCTCTTCGTACCGGAAGCACGCCGGGGCAATTCATCACAACGGCGGGTCTCAGGACTGATTTCTAGCTCAGCTTCTTACCCCAGGTCACCGTCTAAACCAACAGCCACCAAAACAGCCATCAAACAAAAATACTCGTCCCAAACAAGACAGCCGATTTTCTTATAACTCCTTTACTATCTGGTGCCCGGAGGGGGACTTGAACCCCCACGACCGGTAAAGGTCTGCGGATTTTAAGTCCGCTGCGTCTGCCAATTTCGCCATCCGGGCACATTGGGTTCGGACATCAGCACAATGGTACCTGAAAGCGAATGCCGTCGCGACGGCTTACGACCCTTCGCAAGCCGTCGTCAAATCTCGGCAGCCTATATTCCCTACTGAGGCGTGCGGAAGCTAATATTTTCACCCTCCAGCCGATATTCCGCCGAACACGCGTCCCCACCGCAAATCATCGTCTCTCCTGCGCAAAGTTGACGCCGCGTAATGAGGCCCATCGTGCCGCAGCGCGGACAAGACATAACGGCGACGTAAGGATTCTGGGCATGCCCCAGCTTGCCTTGGTTTTCGAGAACAAAAACCGTTCCCGGGTCCATTTTTTCGGGGATCCATTCTTCCAGAAACTGCAAGTCGGTTAACATCCTGCCCTCCATAGGGGTTGACGTAACGGGCCGCGTTTTGGAGTTCGCCGCACCGTCTTGCAACAACAGCAGGGTGCGAATGGTTCGCCGGAGATCAGTCGCCTCCGGTTGCTCTGTAGTCTTTCCGGCCTTTGCCCTTTGCGTCAATCGGAATCGAGCATTATTAGTTGCAACTCGGGTTCCTTCGACGGAAATTCATCATCTGCCCGTCGAGCCTTTGCCCGTCGGCCCTGTGTTCGCGTCTATCGCCCGGTAGATCTCAATGTTGCGTAGGATCGCCTGCACGTACTCGCGGGTTTGGCTGAAAGGTATAGACTCCACAAACTCGTCAATGCCGTGATAGGGACCGGCAGCCTGCCAATCTGTCACTCTGCTATCCCCCGCGTTGTAGGCCGCCAGTGCGTATTCTTGCACTCCGCCAAATCTATCGAGCATTTGCCGCAGATATCGCGTACCCAACCGGATATTCGTTTCCGGATCAAGCAATTGGAACGTCTCGAAATGGCCCATTCCCTCTTCCCTTGCCAGCGCCTTTCCCGACGAAGGCAGTAACTGCATCAGCCCGTAGGCATTCGCGTACGAAATTGCCGAAGGATTGAATTCCGATTCCTGGCGAATGAGCGAAGCAACAAGGTACGGATCGAGATTGTTCTTCGCCGACTCCGCCTTGATCGTTGTCCAGTACGGCTCGGGGAATAAGATGCGCCAATAAGCAAGTGGGATTGACTTGATCGACGCAGTTGCTGCGCCGGGCAACGCCCGTTTCAGCGCCCGCATCGCTCGAAACGCCTCGCCATATGACGCATAAATCTGCGCCTCAGCCAGCGCGCTCCAGGAATCGGAGTCGGGATCAGCCGCAATCTCTCGCGGAATATAGTCATTCAGCCCCGCATTGGCCAGCAGCCGCGCTTTCGCTAGGTGAGGACTGTCTTCAGGAAAGCTTTCTGCCAAGTTCGGCAGCGCAGGCGCCTCCATCCGATCAAGTTCTGGCTCCGCAGCCGGTTCGGTACTGCCCAGCGCTGCCAAACGTTGCCGAGCCATCTGCGCATAGAAAAAGTGCTGATAGACGCGAACGATGGTGCGGTAATTCGCCGCTGCCTGCGCCGGCATGTGGTCCTGCATCTCAAACAGCCGTCCCCGCCAGTAGAGCGCCGAGACCGACTCCGATGTGCCTGGGTAGCTGCGAATCTGTTCGTCAAACATTTGCTCTGCATCGCTGTAGAGACCCTGTCGATATTCAAGCCACGCAGCCCTCCAATGGGCCGCGGAAGCATTCTTGCTTCCCGGAAAATGCGCTGCGAGGTAGCTGTAGTAGTCCACAGCCTTCGGATAATCCTTGCGCAGCATGTACATGTTGCCGCTCGAGAAGAGCGCCTCCGCCAGCCACTGGCTCTGTGGATAATCCGTCTCCATGCGCGTCACGATGTGAGTCTGCTCATCCAGATCCGTGCGGCTCCTGGCCAGTTCCATCAACAGGTAAAGCCTGCGTGCGCCATTTTCGTCAGCAGTGTCAGGCAGCGATTCAACCTGCGCCGTGGTCAGTCGTTTCAGTTTCAAATCACACGCCGCTGCCGCCACCGCAAATCCCGCTCGTGCTTGTATATCCAAATTGAACTTCAGCGCCAGCGCGCGATATTGCTGACTCGCCTCCTCGTACCGGCCCCCTTTGTAGTAGGCGTCCGCCAGGCTCCGCAGTTCGTCGCTCGTCAGCGTCGTTTCCGCCCCCAGCGCCGTTAGTTTTGCGCGCGCGATCGCCGCCTCGGTCGCCAGTGGATAGGCGAGCAACAAGGCCTTGAAGATATGCACCGCTTCCTGCGTCTGCTTCAGTTCCTCGGCCACCAGTCCACTGGCCAGTTGGTATCCCGCTCGCCCCGCCGCTGGGTCGGTGGCCGCAGCATCCAGCACACGCTTTGCTTCCGCAGCGTTGTGCATATCCAGCAGCACATTCGCCTCAAGCTCGGGCTCTTCGTCTAAAAAGATGCTGTCGGGATACGACTGCCTGAACCCCTTCAGCAACGCCTCAGCCGCCGCCTCTTGTCCTGCTTCGTGGTTCGCTCGCGCTTCCAGAAAGTCCGCGTAGTCCGCCAGCGCGTCACCCGCTTGCCGTGCCTGGCGCAGGCTTGCCACCGCGTCGGTGTAACGCTGGTCCAGCAGGTATGCATGTCCCAGCGCAAGATAGGCCGCTGCAGCCGCCTCCCCGGCATGCTGGTGCGCAAACCCTGTTACACCTGCATAGGCAGCCGGAGTCCGCAGGGTCGTCAACTGCTGCGCCATCGGCCGCAACTCAGTCGACGCCACAAAAGCCAGCTTGATCCTATGCGCCCGCGCTGCCCTCAGCCTTCTTGCTGCTGGACTTAACGCCCTCTTGTGCCCCTTCGAACCGGTAGCGGCTCTTTTGGCCGTCGCACCTGTCTTTCTCTGCGACTTGGCCGTCGTTTTCCCAGAGGCCGAGGCTGGCCTTTTCGCTGGTGCAGTCGACTTCTTCTTTGTCGCGTGTGAGGTTGTCGATGTCGCGGAGCTTGAAGCCTTTTGCGTCGTATCGTCGTATCTCTTCCCCTCCACAGAAGTAACAACCATCAGTGCGCAGAGCAGTACCGCTGGCGCAATCGCGGCCTTGGCTAGGGATGCGAGGGAGAAAGTGGCTTGCATAGTTTCACTCTAAGCCGATTTCAAGATTTCCGGCCAACGATGAACCAGTGGCGTTACGTTCCGGACAGGGCAGACTCCCGCCATCCCACCGGACGGAATTCCACTTGGGCGATCGCACCGCCGTCCATTACACTTAGACGGTAGGTCCTGACGAGAAAGCGGCCAGATCCGCAGAATTCCCGCAACCAACTCCCATGGCGACCATCCAATCGATTGCAGGAGAGAACGAGCAGCATCCCGACGTAGCCCTGGTTGAGCGGGTACGCGCCGGAGATGTCTCGGCCTACGACGAGCTAGTCCGCAAGTACGAGCGCCAGATCTTCCGGATTGCGCAGCACATTACGCAAAACCGTGAAGATGCTGAAGACGTCATGCAGGACGCGTTTCTCAAGGCGTACGAGAAGCTCGATCAGTTCCAGGGGAATTCGAAATTCTACACATGGCTAGTCCGGATCGCAGTAAACGAAAGCCTGATGCGCCTGCGCAAGCGTCGCACCGGCAAAATGGTCTCGATCGACGAAGACATCGAAACCGACGAGGGCAGCGTGTCTCGCGACCTTGCCGACTGGGCTCCGGATCCGGAACAGAATTACACCCAGTCCGAGCTTCATACGATTCTCGAGAAGACAATCAAGGGCTTGCCCCCTGGATTCAAGGTCGTCTTCGAACTGCGAGACGTGCAGGGACTCTCCACCGAAGATACGGCGGAAGCGCTCGGCTTGAGCATACCTGCTGTGAAATCGCGCCTCTTGCGCGCACGGTTGCAACTGCGAGAACGCCTGAGCCGTTACTTCAAACGGAAAAAGGGAGTTGAAAAGTGACGTGCACTGAGTTTCTCGCTCTGCTCGACGATCTGATCGACGACTCGGTTACCACCGAGATGCGCGCCGACCTCCAGGAACATCTGCGCGGCTGCGAGCACTGCGAGGTCACTCTCAACACCACCCGTAAGACAATCCAGATTTACCGCTCCAATGAAATCTACGACATGCCTCCCGGCCTCCGCGAGCGCCTCCACGCCGCCATCATGGCCCGCTGCAAAAAAGGCTGCTGACCTCGTTCCTTTGCAAATCAAGAATAAAACTGGGTGCCCCATCCATGGCGCAGTCTTTTCGCGACATGGGTGGGAGTCCACGAAGGACCTGCGTTTGCATTTCGCAGCTTTGAAAAGGCGCGGCATATCGCGGTCCCCAACAAGTGATCTTTGCTTGTTGGGGTGATCTTCAGCCGCACCATCAATGCCCATCAATTGAGGGAGACGGGCGTCCGTACTTCGCGCGATACCATCCCTTGTACCAAGTGTTGGAGGGTACCGCAGCTTGACGGGGAGTTTCCTCCCGATAAGCCGTATTCGCTTCTTCGGCCTGGAGGCGCGCTTCTTCCGTGGGGGACGAGCGCCCATACTTCGCGCGATACCATCCTTCGAACCAGGCGTTGGAGGGGGCTGCAACTCGAGGGGGCGTTTGCTCGCGATAAGCTGTATTCGCCTGCTCGGCTTTCACGCGCGCTTCCTCCGTAGGAGATGGGCGTCCGTACTTCACGCGGTGCCATTGCTCGAACTGGTTATTACTCGTCTGCGCAATCGCCAAGCCGTTGGCGGCCATCGCTACAAAGCCTGTCAGCAGAATGTTTCTTACGATCGGTTTCATGATACAACTCCTTCACTGCATGGACACCGGGGGGCAAGATTTGCCAGTCCGGTATCAGTTTTTTGGACCCTCATTTCCCGGGGGATCCAAATCTGGGTTGGCATTCGAGGACGAGCGGCCCGCAGACTACTCGCCATCGGCTCCCGCGCCAAAGCAGGATGCGTAGCGATCAAAGACGGGACCACGCTCAAACGGAAAGCTCCATTCTCAAATGCAAGCTAAAGACAATTGCCGAAGCTTACACGTCCAAAGGCTCGGCGAGAGCAGCGCAAGAGAGTGGAGCGGGCTAGATTCTGAGGATGGAGATAGCCGAAGGCGGGGGTTTTGGAGGACCGTAGTCGAGGTGTCCGGTCCACACGGAAACAGCGGGAGTCGGATTCAGGAACTCGGAAGCTGTGAGCCAGATAGCTGTGATCGCAACTGGGGGGACCGCAGTTGCCTTTGTAGCTAGGGCGTTATCGTAAATATTCGCCGGCATCCGCTGGCAGCAGCCATGGGACGCGGGCATCCCCTTCTGACCGCACTGGCTCTTCATCGTCTGGCAGCAGGCACGCTCTTCGACAGTCATCGGCGAATCGGCGACCGCGCAGGCCATTGTGGGCGTCAGGAAAGACACCATCAACAAAACGACCGCCCCGAATTTGCGAAGATACGTCATCGCCGGCAAGGATGCTCCCAACTCTTCCGTCAACTAATGATGCATAAAGAGTGGCAAAGGTTACACCCTAAATGCCGTGTCCTGGGTCACAGTTGGGGGGGAATCAGACTCGATTAAATTATTGCTTCTGATGTTCGAGCGCGAAGAGCGCCTCGGCGATTCCGTTCACCGCCTCCTCCTCGCTGCCGCGACTCGCTTCGCTGTGCGGCAACGACGTGAGCTTAAGGTGAACCAATTCGTGGATTATGGTCAATTCCATGTCGTCCAGCATTGCGTTTCGGGGCATTCGGTAGTCGGAAGGATCCAACACCAGAATCGAGGCGCTCTTGCTCGGCTTGTCCCAGTGAATTTGACCGACTGTCTGTGGCTTCAGATCGCTGCTATGGGCCATTGCCCAGGCGATGTGCCAGTCGCTCAGCTTCAAACGCTGCTGCCAGACTGTAAGCTTCTCACTTACGTATTGTTGGACAAATTCCCGCGATCCGGCTGGAGCAGCGTTCGAAGGTGTCACCATACCGCGATTGGCGTCGGTCGCGGAGCTTTTGACTTTACTCGCGTCCCAGCGATCACGCATTGTCTGAGGGTTCGGCTGCGAGTCGCTCGACGGTGCTGTAGGTGCGTGCATCTCCGACCCGGCTAACTGCGCAGAGGCTGAAACGAATGGCCATACCGCCAGAACACAGCCGATGAGAGTGCCCGCTGGACGTAGTAGAGTCGAGACTGAGCGCAAACTAGTAGAATTCAAAGGGAAAACACCACAGGTTCAATATCGAAAAAATACAATATTCAACGTAAGGAACGCGTAAAGAAGCGTTGTTTCCGTACGTCTGAGCAGTTCGCCGGGGAGCCTACCCTCAATCCTGCCGCAAATGAGGTGCCCCATCCTAGAAACGGCTTCATCGTTTCTAGGGTGGGAAAACTTGGCGGGTGGGCCCAGGTCTCGGAAGCACTGAGTGAACGAAAACCAGGTGCCCCAGGTCCCTGGTTTTGAGACCTAGGATAGCGTTACGATGCAAGGTGTACATCTATGACGGCCTCGGCGACATGTGCAACCGACACAGTGTCGCTTCGCAGCGCGATCACAGACACCTACGATTACGACGCCTTCGGAAACAGGTCAACTCAACAGGAACGACTCCGAACAATTACCTGTACCGCGGTGAACAATACGACTCGGACCTCGGCCTCTACTACCTCCGCGCCAGATACTACAACCCATTGACCGGAAGGTTCATGTCCAGACATCTCGATTGGGTTCTGCCGAAGGTGATCCACCCCACCGCAGATGGTTGCAAAGAATTACCATCCCCCGGCGCACAATAGAGATTCAAGCACAAGCGAGACCGCACAGCGTCCGCCCTCCAACCGAGTTCTAAGAAAAATCACCGCTTTCATCGGCGGCAAAAACCACCTCCACATGCGCCTCTGCGGGCCAACGAAATCCCGCAATGCGATACGATTTGGACAAAGACACCCGAAAAAGCGCCGTAACCCCTTTCCTGAGAGTACTCTGCAGCCAAGTCTTTTATTAAGAGGACTTTGGCGCGGTGCCCTCCCCGCAGCCTCTTGAAAACAAGGAACTTGTCTACAGAGTGTGGGTGGGGGTACCCCGCCGTACACACGGTACGGACCGGGCAGATCCCTGACAGATTCGACTGGGGATATATCTGAAATTGCGATGGGGGCATGTTGCCAACTTCTGGCTGTTGGGCGGCAAACAAAAGAGCGAAGCGCAAAGGCGCCTCGCTCATAAGGGTACGACCTGATGAAACTCTAATAGAGCCTGAAATTGACCTCGATGCTCATCATGACGGGGACCGGCGTCCTGCCATCCTTCATTGCCGGCTTGAATTTGTACTTCCTGACAGCCTCGAGGGCCTTTTCATCCAGCCCCATGCCCAACGCGCGAGAAACCCTGGGATTCTGTGGATTTCCCTGTGCATCGACGATGAGCGAAATAATGCAGACTCCCTGATACTTGGCGCGCCGCGCTTCGTCGGAGAATTCAGCCTCGGGCGTGAAAATCGGCACCGGAGCCGACACGCCACCGCCTACCTTGTAGACGCCCCCGCCGGTATTGCCTCCGGACCCGGGTCCATAGCCGTTGCCGTTCCCAGAGCCGAGACCGCCACCGTAGCCGCTGCCCATACCGCCACCGCCACCCGAGCCATTGGAGGCCAGTTGGACATTCGCGGAGTTCTTGACGCCAAAATTCGGCAGGTTTGGATTATCGGGAAGAGTAATGTCCTTTTGAACATTAATCGCAGGATCAAATGCCAGTTTGGGCTTGTCGAGGATCGGAACCATCGGAGGAACAATCGGATCCTTCATGCGAGGGGGCAAGCGGCCCTTCATGGGATCGACGATATCGTGCGAACCTCCGCCGCCACCACCTCCGGCGGGCGTGGTCATCTTGGGCGCCTTCAGAATGTCGCTGATATCCACATTTGTCTGGTTCACCGGCGTTTTGGTCGGCGTACGAATAATGTTGATTCCAAGCCATATCGCCAGAGCGAGAATACCGAGATTGATGAAACTCGAAGTGCCGACGGCCCAGGGATTTGCCTTTACGGCCATCCGGTCGGGCACCGGGATCGGCTTCGAAGTCAAAACCAGCGGGGGCAGCTTCGGGGGGAAGAAGACGTCGTGGATGTTTTGGTAGAGCCCCTTCCAGATGGGCAGCTCTTCGAATGCCCTGCCGAGAAAGGCGTCAAGCTCGTGCCCTTGCGTCGTGGGCAACGCGTCCTTCGTTTCCGAATCTGGCCGGGTAAGTAACTCGTTTGCCATATTTGCCGATGCTGGCCCTCTCGGCTGCGATTGCCCAGGTTGGCCATCGCCCGCTTTTCGGTCCACCACTCCATTATGCTCGACACTGCCCGAATTTGTCTTCAGCCGAACAGACGCAGTGTCCTGGGTTGCGTCCTCCAGAGTTCTGTATTTCCCTGAAGTGAGAGTTCCCATAAACGATAGACGGTGTTCATGTGCAGTTGTTACCTTAAAATTGTTTTCCGTTCCATTACACTAAACATTGAAGATATTCGAACCAACCCAGGGAGTATCAATGTCTCCAGCGCCGGAGTTGAAGGCGACCCTTACATTGCCTCAAACCACCTTCCCGATGAAGGCCAATCTGCCGCAGAATGAGCCGCTTCGGCTTGCGAAGTGGGCCTCGCTGCGACTCTACGACGAATTGCGGAAGACCGGCCAGGGCCGACCCTCCTACATTCTTCACGACGGCCCTCCGTATGCGAACGGGCCGATTCACCTCGGCCATGCCCTGAACAAGGGGCTGAAGGACTTTGTCGTCAAGTCCAAAACCATGGCAGGGTTTAATTCTCCTTACGTTCCCGGTTACGACTGCCACGGCCTGCCGATCGAGATCAAGGTTGACGAGCAGCTCGGCCGTAAAAAGCTGGAGATGCCCGTTCCTGCAGTATTGGATGCATGTCGCGCCTATGCGCAGAAGTATGTTGACCTGCAAACTGCACAGTTTGAGCGAATCGGATGCTTCGGCCGGTGGGATAAGCCCTACATGACCATGTCGCGCGACTATGAAGCGCGAACTCTCGAGGCGTTTTACGGCTTTCTTGAGAAGGGGTTTGTCTATCGCGGACTCAAGCCTGTCTATTGGTGCATTCACGACCGTACCGCCCTGGCCGAGGCCGAAGTTGAGTACGAAATGCATACGAGCCCGTCGGTTTACGTGCGCTACAAGCTGACCTCGGATGCCGCCGCACTCGACCCTTTGCTGGCGGGGCGCGACGTGTTCACCATCATCTGGACGACAACTCCCTGGACGTTGCCGGCGTCGATGGCGGTGGCGTTCCATCCGGACTTTGAATACGTAGCCCTGGCAGCGAGCGGAGATCCGAAAACCGCAAACAGCGTCGCGGACCCAGTCTACATCGTAGCCGCGGAACTGGCGCCGTCTCTTGCTGCCGCCTGCAAACTTGGAACGACATCGGAGCTCAGCCGCTTCAAAGGCAGCAAGCTCGAGCACGTTACGTTCAAGCATCCATTTCTTGAGCGCAGCATTCTCGGAGTGCTGGCCACCTATGTCACCGCCGACCAGGGCACAGGTGCGGTCCACACGGCGCCGTCACACGGAGCGGACGACTTCTACACGGGCCAGCGCTACGGTCTCGACCAGGTGTGTCGCGTTGACGCTTCGGGTCATCTCCACGTAGACGCTGCTGCGTGGCCGCAGGCGTCTCCGCCCCCTTTCGACGGCAAGACGGTTTGGGCGGCCAATCCGATCATTGTGGCCATGCTCGAGGAGTCACGGGCACTGCTCGCGACTTCGGATCTCGAACATTCCTATCCGCACTGCTGGCGCTGTCATCATCCTGTGATTTTTCGCGCGACGGAGCAGTGGTTCATCGGACTCGAAACGCCGGTGAAGCGCGCCGACGGCTCGGAGACGACCTACCGCCAACTGGCCATCGAAGAGATCGACAAGGTCGTCTGGGATCCGGCATGGGGCAAGGAGCGCATCACCAATATGATCGCGACGCGCCCCGACTGGTGCATCAGCCGCCAGCGCATCTGGGGTGTGCCAATTGCGGTATTCCTGTGCGAAGGCTGCAATCAGCCTGCGATGGATGCGGCCCTCAATCGCAAAATTGTTGCCATGTTTGAGCGGGAGGGCGTAGCCGCGTGGCACACGACGCCGATTGAAAACCTGTTGCCTGCGAACACGAGTTGTTCTCATTGCCGAGGAGTGGCATTTCGAAAAGAGACCGACATCCTCGATGTGTGGTTCGATTCTGGCGTCAGTTGGTTCGCGGTGGCTGAAGCCGATGGGGAACTGAATGCGCCTTACGCGCTCTTTGAACAGAAGGGCGGCGCAAAGGGCGTGGAAGCCCTTTATCTGGAGGGCGGCGATCAGCATCGTGGCTGGTTCCACTCATCGCTGTTGACGTCGGTGGCGCTTCGCGGCCATGCTCCGTATTCTCGCGTGGCTACTGCAGGATTCACACTCGACGAGCAAGGCCGGGCCATGTCAAAGTCTCTCGGAAACGGCGTCGATCCGGTGGACATCGCCGAGCGCATGGGCGGCGAAATCGTCCGCTTGTGGGTGGCTTCTATCGATTTTCGCGAAGACATGGCGGCCAGCGAAAATCTGATGGCCCGCTGCGCTGATCTCTATCGCAAAATGCGCAACACATTCCGTTTTCTGCTTGGGAACCTGAATGGATTTGATCCGGCGCGCGATCGAGTGCCCGAAGCGGATCTTTTGCCGCTTGACCGATATATGCTGGCGCGCACACGCGATCTGACGGAAAAGATTCTTGCCTGGTATGCGGGGTTCGACTTTCATCGCGTGTATCAATCGGTGAATGAATTCGCCATCGTCGATCTGAGCTCGTTTTATCTCGACGTGCTTAAAGACCGCATGTACACCTTTGCGCCAACGAGCCACGCCCGCCGCTCTGCGCAGACGGTGCTGTGGCAGATTACCGAGACGCTGGTCCGTCTCGTTGCGCCGATTCTCAGCTTCACCGCCGACGAGGTGTGGGAGTATCTGCCTGCATTGGATGGTCGGCCTGTCAGCGTGCACTTGTCGCTCTTCCCCAAGCCGGAGGAGATCTACTCCGAAGAGCCGGCGAAGTTGCTCGACGAGTGGAAACAGATCTTCGGCCTTCGCGATGCGGCCATGATAAAGCTCGAAGAGGCTCGCCAGGAAAAACGTATCGGAAAAGGATTGGAGGCGGAATTGGAGGTTCGGGTTGCAGGTGATTTGCTCACCCTGTTGCGCGGACACGCCTCCGCTCTGAAAGAGATTTTGAATGTATCGAAAGTGACCGTAGTCGAGGACCTCTCGAATACAGTCGTCGCATTGCCCGCGAGCGGTCACAAATGCGCGCGCTGCTGGAACTTCATGCCCGAAGTTGCAAATTATGGCATCTGGCAAGACGTTTGCACACGATGCCATGGCGCATTGAAAGAAATGAAGATCGATCCGCCAGAGCAGGAGGGTGCCCAGTGACCTTTACTGCGCCGCGCCGCCTGCACTGGCTTCTGCTCATGTCCGCGGTCGTCATTCTTGCGGACCGCCTCACCAAAACGTTGGTCGCAGCGCGCATTCCTCTTGGCGAAGCGATACCGGTGGTGCCGCACTTCCTGCGCATCACTCACTGGCTCAATGAGGGTGCAGCCTTCTCGCTGTTTGCGGATTCGACCTCACCGAGCACGGTACGCTGGGGCCTGATTGGCTTTTCCGCCCTTGCGGCACTCGTTGTCCTTATTGTGATGGTTCGTCTCGGCAACCGAATTACTAGCACCACCGTGGCATTGGCTCTGGTATTTGCCGGCGCGCTGGGAAACCTGCATGACCGCATCGTGTACGGTTCCGTCGTCGACTTCATTGAGGTGCACATTTTCGGATACCACTGGCCCGATTTCAACGTAGCCGACAGCGCGATCGTAACAGGCGCCTGCCTGTTGATGCTCGACTCCCTGCTGCCGAAGAAGTCCGTCGAGTCCACTACACCAGCGGAAGATGGACAGCTGTGATTCCCGGCAAACATCGGGGGCCTTGAAAAGACTCAACGAAGACAAAACTCCGGCGCCGGCATCTAATAAGCACGCGAGCACGATCTGGGCCATGGATTGGAAAGTCGAGTTAGACACAAGAGGATTGAATGAGACTCGGTTGTATCTCTTTTGTAAAGCAAATCACTCGCAAAGCATCTTCCATAACGGTTCTCGCCTGTCTAGCGATCTCGCCCGCATGCAAGCTGAGTGCTCAACGCCTTCCCTTGACTGTTCGCCCACAGCACTATTCGCTCACGCTCACACCCGATCTCAAAGCCGCCACGTTTGCTGGGGCTGAGTCGATCGACGTGAATTTGTCGGCGCCCGTCAGGACGATTACTCTCAACTCCGCCGAGATCACATTCCTCTCTGTCAGCATAAATGCCGGTCGTAAATCGCAAAAAGCTGCCGTGTCGCTTGATAAAGATAAAGAAAAGGCGACCCTTACCTTTCCTGAGGAAGTGCCCGCTGGGAAAGCAACGTTGGCGATCGAATACGCCGGCATTCTGAATAACGAGCTGCGTGGCTTTTATCTTTCCAGGACCGATCGTCGAAATTACGCGGTTACCCAGTTTGAGCCCACGGACGCGCGCCGTGCGTTCCCGTCCTTCGATGAGCCAGCCTTCAAGGCGACTTACGACATTTCGCTCGTGGTTGACGCGAACGACACCGGCATCTCAAACAGCCCGATTGCAACCGACACTCCAGGACCGGGCGCTGGCAAGCACACGATTAAGTTCCTCACTACTCCAAAAATGTCCACGTACCTCGTGGCGTTTCTGGTGGGGGACTTCCAATGCTCTACCGGCGAGCAAGATAGCGTCGCCATACGCGTCTGCTCCACGCCTGAAAAATTGGCGCTCACTCCGTACGGAGTAGACGTTGCGAAGTATGTACTGCACTACTACAACGACTATTTTGGAATTCCCTACCCGCTCAAAAAACTCGACCTCATAGCGCTTCCCGATTTCGAAGCCGGCGCGATGGAAAACTTCGGCGCTATCACCTACCGCGAAACCGACCTGCTGATCGACGCGAAGAACGCATCCATTGACGCGAAGAAGCGGGTCGACCTCGTGATCGCGCACGAAATGGCGCACCAATGGTTCGGCGACCTCGTAACCATGCAGTGGTGGGACAACATCTGGCTCAACGAAGGCTTTGCGACCTGGATGGAGAACAAACCTGTGGCCGCAAAGCATCCCGAGTGGAACATCGATCAGGCCGTCGCGGCGGATCTCGACGACACTCTCAATCTCGATGCACAGCCCACCACTCGCGCCATCCGCGCCAAGGCCGAAACTCCTGACGAAATCAATCAGCTGTTTGACGGCATTGCTTATGGCAAGGCCAGCGACGTGCTCCTCACCGTGGAGAATTATCTCGGCACAGAGACCTTCCGCAAAGGAGTACACAATTACCTCGCTGCGCATCTTTACTCCAATGCGACTGCGGAGGACTTCTGGGGCGCACAGAGCGCAACGAGCCACAAGCCGGTAGACAAGATTATGCAGAGCCTGGTGACTCAGCCAGGAGAACCGCTGCTGACGTTTAGCGAACTGGAAAATGGAAAGGTCAGCATCACTCAAAAGCGGTTCTTCCTGAGTCCAGGCATTCAACCTCATCAGGCCCAGAGATGGACACTGCCGGTCTGCTTCAAGACCACGGTGGAACGCCGGGAGTGCGAAGTTCTATCGCCGTCTGATTCCGAACTCAATGTGCCGGCGGGCGGGCTGTTCTTTGCCAATGCGGGCGGCAAGGGATACTACCGCAGCGCTTATTCGCCGGCGGCTTATAGAGAATTGGCAGCGAAGATAGAAACCGTACTTACGCCCAGCGAGCGAATCAGTTTCATCGGGGACGAGTGGGTGCAGGTGCGCGCAAACAAGTCTTCAATCGGCAAATATCTTGATCTGCTTGCCGCGGTCAAGGACGATCCGAATGCTGAAGTTGTTTCATCAGCGCTTGCCGGATACGAGGCTACGTACGCTACGATCGCCGCGACACCCGAAGAGCGGACGGCTCTGCAAGCATGGGTTCGCGCTACTCTTGTGCCGGTGTACGCAAAACTCGGAGCACCATCGGATGCCGATTCGCCCAATACCCGCGAATTGCGTTCGGCACTCTTCGCTGCGCTTGGATATGCAAAATATCCCGCGGCTCTGAACCAGGCAAGAAACATTGCCGACAAGTACATTGCCGATCCGAGTTCAGTCGATGCCACGTTCGGCCAGACAGCTCTCGCGATCGCCGCGCGCAACGGGGATGCGGTGCTCTTCGATAAGTTGCAGAAACTCTACGAGACCTCCCCAAATCCTGAGATTCAAATCGGTGCGCTTCGTCTGCTCGCCGAGTTCGAGGATCCAGCCCTGGTGAAGCGCGCACTTGACTTCGCCGTTTCGAGCAAAGTTCGAAATCAGGATGCGGCCATACAACTCGCGATCCCGCTGGAAACCGACGAAAGCCGCGAGCAGGCGTGGAGGTACATTCAGAGCCATTGGGACAAGGTTCATGCGCAACTCACGACGAATTCTGGCAGCATTCTTGTCGGCTCCACTCGCAGTTTCTGTTCCGCCTCTGGACGCGAAGACGTGGAGAGGTTCTTCCAGGCTCATAAAGTCGCCGCATCGGGCCAGTCGTTGAAACACGCCATAGAGCACATCAACGGATGCATCGAGATGCGAACACTGCAAGAGCCTCAGCTGAAGGCTTGGCTGGCTTCTCACCCGAACACTGCCTCGGGTGCAGGTTCCCACTAGAGCTTGGCACTCACTCCAAAAACAGATTTGTTTTGTCCAGGAGCGGCGCGAATGTTACCTTGAACCGAAGATGACGCGCACCCGTTCCGCCTTCCTCGCCGCCTTTGTTTTCGCTTGCGCCGCCTGCGTCGCAACAGCCCAGCAGCCAGCGGTCAGCCAGGCGGTGCTGGCCGGAAAACTCATCGATGTGCGCACCGGAGCGGTCCGCTCTCACGCCTATATCCTCATTGCCGGCGACCGGGTGCAGTCCATTGCAGAATCAGCGCCAGCCGGCGTGCCGGTGACCGATTTGTCGGCTTACACCGTGCTTCCGGGACTGATCGATGCGCACGGCCACATCCTGTCCAACCCCACTACGCAGAACTTTGCGGCCCAACTGCGCACTTCCATTCCGCAGGCGACGGTGTGGGGCGTTTACAACCTGCGATTATGGCTCGACCACGGCTTCACGTCGGTCCGCGATGCCTGCGAAGGCCCGGCGGATTATCCGCAGTTCGCGTTGCGCGACTCAGTCAAGCGCGGCCTGATTCTTGGCCCGCGTATTACGGCCGCAGGCAGTTGCATCTCGATTACCGGCGGTCATGGTGACGGCGCGCCATTCTCGCCAGACTTGGAACTGCCACGCGGCCGTAATGTTGCCGACACGGTTGACGACGTAGATCACGTTGTTCGCCGCGACATTAAGTACGGCGCCGATTGGATCAAGCTGATGGCCACCGGCGGTGTAATGGACGCGATCTCCGACTACCACGTGCAGGAGCTGAGCGAAGCGCAAATGGCCGCGGCCGTCGAAGTGGCTCACCGCGCAGGCAAGAAAGTCATGGCCCATGCTGAGGGCGCTATTGGAATTAAGGCCGCCGTTCGCGCAGGCGTTGACTCCATCGAACACGGCACCATGCTCGACGAAGAGGGCGCGCAGTTGATGGAACAGCACCACACTTGGCTCGTACCGACGCTCTATTGCTTTCAGCACGATATGGAAACAGGCCTAAGCAAAGGCCGCGATCCTGATTCCTACGCCAAGGGCGTCGAGATTATGGCCGCGCAGGGACCGGCATTCAAACTCGCGCTGGCCCACCATATTCGCATCGTCTATGGCGTCGATGATGCTGATGTCGATGAGTCGGTCTCAAAGGAATTCGGTGCATTGGTGCGCGGTGGGCTCACTGCTTTGGGCGCATTGCAGGCTGCCACGGTCAATGCAGCGACCATGCTCAGCAAAGACAAAGACGTGGGGACACTCGAGCCTGGTCGATTTGCCGATATAGTCGCAGTTCAAGGCGATCCCCTCGCCGACATCACGGTCATGGAGCACGTCGCATTCGTCATGCAGGGCGGACATATCGTCAAAGATCCTGCCCATCCCGACCGCAACCCAGTCATTCACGTGAAATAACGCCGTTTGCGCACAACTGCTTCAGCTTCGTCAAGCTCGTTCAGATTCGCATCTTCAACTCGCAGAATAGAGTCTCGCGGAATCATGACATTGTGACGGCATTCGCTCCTATAGGATATTTCCATGACCGCACATGCCGAAGGCACTTTCGATGTGAAGACCTCGCCAATTGCAGCCGATGAAGCCACAGCCGGGACTACCATCGGCCGCTTCGCCCTCGACAAGCAATTCCACGGGGATCTTGAAGCCACAAGCAAAGGTGAGATGCTCGGCGCAGGCAATCCCGCGACAGGTACGGCCGGCTATGTCGCGATTGAGCACGTGACCGGCACGCTTTCGGGCCGCAGCGGATCGTTCGCGTTGCAGCACAGTGGCACGATGGACCACGGCAAGTTCGACCTCACGGTGAAAGTCGTGCCTGGATCTGGCGCCGGCGAGCTGGCCGGCATCATTGGAGCAATGGCAATTATCATTGCGGACGGCAAGCACTCCTACACGTTCGACTACACTCTTCCGGAGAGCGAAAAGTAGTTCCCCTGCGGAGTTTTGTAGGATATTTCCATGCCTCAGTTTCCATCAGGACAGACCCTGCTCATCGACGCGGACGACACCCTTTGGGAGAACAACGTCTATTTCGAACGAGCCATTGTGGCCTTTATCAGCTACTTGAATCACCACGAATACTCGCCCTCTGAAGTACGCAACGCCCTGAATGCGGTTGAGCGCGAAACAATCCTCGCCCATGGATACGGACTTCCCAGCTTTACTCGTTCTTTAGTTACTTGCTTTGAGCGGCTAAGCCCAGAGCCGTTAACCGACGAGAAACACCAGCGCATCGTGGGATTTGCAAATACCATCGCCGAGCAGGACATCGAACTGTTGCCGAATGTTTCGGAGACCCTCTCTGTGCTGGCGACGCGACACCGGCTCATCCTGATGACCAAGGGAAATCAAGCCGAACAGGCCGACAAGCTGGCGCGTTCTGGAGTCGCCAGCCACTTCTCCTCCGTGGAGATCGTCGCCGAAAAGGATCCGCCGACTTACCGCGCGGTTATCTCCCGTCATGAACTTGCGCCACACACCAGTTGGATGATTGGCAATAGCCCCAAGAGTGACGTAAACCCCGCTTTGGCCGCCGGCCTGCACGCCGTTTTTATGTTCCATAAAGACACCTGGGTTCTTGAACATGCGACTTTAGATACCGCTCCCCCAGGGCAGAACCTGATTGAACTGGACTCTTTCGCCAAACTCTGTGCTATCTTTTAGCGGGTAGTTTTCGCGACAAGATGCCATATGGATCACCCCCCCATCCAGCCAGTTGCCCGGTTCAGCCCGTTGTATCCGCCCCCGCCAAGGGTTCACTGGGCGGTGCTGGCGCTGGCCGTGCTATCCGCCGAAGGTATGGTGTTATGGCTCGTCCCTAGACATTATTGGGGTTACACACTGAATGTGGTCGCGGCGGCCTGGCCCTTGTACCTGTGCCTCTGGATTCGAAAGCTCGATGAGAGATCGAGTTCGCTGTATTGGGCCATCGCGTCGTTAGTTACCAGCTTTCTCTTTTCCTTTCTGTTGTGGATCGTTGTTATCTTCGAGATCAGAGAAGAACTTCTTGAGCACTACAACCGCCGCGAACCAATCGGCCTTCGCCTGAATTGGTTCCTGACTCTTCTGTTCTCGTTTTTGTATTTCCAATTCGAACTCAACAAGGTTTCGCGAGAGAAAGAAGCCCTCACCAGCGGCCTCGCTCCCGATGCCAAGACATCTGTCTCAGCTTGACGCGCCCGCGGAGCCTCTGCTCTACTGCATTTAACGTCATGCATTTTCCAGCGCAAAAGGCGAGTGTCTATCCAGCGATGTGCGCTGTTATGTCTATTCCCGCTCATCGAATTAGACGCCACATATCGCGCGCGGGAAACAAAGCCTGACGAAACGGATTCGGTAATCAAGTCGAACCCAGGCCACCACCCGCAAGAGCGGCTGGTGGTTTTCGTATTTTTAGCATTGTGAATGAACAAGGAGAACGTCTTGCAACCTGTGTCTCTTGTGGGCATCCAGTCAGCGCGCGCGCGCATCGGCGAAGCCATCCACGTTTCACCGTGTCAGTACTCTCATCATCTTTCCGAGCTGACCGGTGTCCCCCTGCACCTCAAGCTTGAAAACCTGCAGCGCACCGGATCGTTCAAAGAACGTGGCGCGCTTAACAAGCTGCTGACTCTCAGTGAGACGGAGCGCAAGCGCGGTGTAATCGCTGCCAGCGCCGGGAATCATGCGCAGGGTGTCGCCTTCCACGCCTCCGCGCGCGGCATTCGCGCTCAGATTGTGATGCCGCTGGCTACGCCCCAAATCAAGGTTGCCGCTACCCGAGCGTTTGGCGCGGAGGTCATCCTTCACGGTGCGAGCTACGATGAGGCTTGCGACGAGGCCATGCGACGCCGCGTTGAAGAGGGCCGCACCTTCATTCATCCATTCGACGATGCTGAAGTCATCTGCGGCCAGGGCACCATCGGCCTCGAACTTCTGGATCAAGTACCGGACATCGAAGCCGTGGTCGTACCGATCGGCGGCGGCGGCCTCATCAGCGGCGTCGCCTGCGCGCTAAAGGAGACCAACCCGAAGATTCGCGTAGTTGGCGTCGAACCCGAGAAGCTACCCTCCATGCTTCGGGCCCGCGAAGCCGGAGCCCCCGTCACGATTGCGGCCGAAGCAACGATCGCAGATGGAATCGCTGTTCGCCGCGCCGGTGACCTGACTTTGCCGCTTGTCTCGCGCTACGTCGACGAGATTGTTACCGTCGATGATGAGGAGATTGCCAGCGCCATCCTCATGTTGCTGGAGCAGGAGAAGACCCTTGCGGAGGGGGCTGGCGCCGCCGCGCTGGCCGCGGTTGTTCAATCGAAGACCAACCTCAGGCATCGTCGCACCGTCGTACTCGTCTGCGGCGGCAATATCGATGTCAGCCTGCTTGCCAAGATCATTGAGCGCGGCCTGGTCAAGGACGGCCGACTCTTGCGCATCCGCGTTTATCTACAGGATCGCCCCGGTGCGTTACTTCACCTTACGCAGATACTCGCTCGCGAGCGCGCCAACATTGTTGAGACCATTCACAACCGCGCTTATTACGGCGTAAGCCTTGGCGAAACTGTCATCGATGTCACCCTCGAAACTCGCGGCGCAACGCACATCACTGCCATCAGCCATGCCCTGCGCGAAGCAGGGTTCCGCTTTGAACGGATCCAATAAGTCTTTCAGTCAGATTTGAATCTCATGTCCGACTAGTCCGCACATCCGGCGAAGCCAACTGCTGGACATTGGTTCTTTTCGCCGCAAACCAGATCAGTGCCACGGCTCCAAGGAAAAAGATCGCATTGCCAATGCGCACGCTTAAAGGCACACTCGGATTGGGGGCTCCTACCGCCGGGTGCTGCAGGAATGCATGCCAGCCATACGCCAGCGCTGCGCCCGCCGCCAATCCCAGCTGATGCTCCAAGCCCCATCCTGCTCGACGCGACCAAAAGAGAATCACGCACAGAATCGCAGCGTCAAGGCCGAGCAAAGCCGCGACAGCGCCCCAGCCCCAGTCCTTCGGAACGAACAGGGCCGCCGATCCAAACGCAAGGGCGACGACACCTGTGACCCACGCCGGTGGAACCCAACCCGGCACCGCTGCATCGCTGCTTTTGGGAATCACGAATCCAAGCCCCGCGAGCAAAGAAACAGAAAAAGCCGCCATCGCGAACTGGGCCGTGGAGGAAATATAGTGGTCCTGCTTGTAGCCAACAACCGTCGACATCGCCGCTCCAAACAGAAAGACAAACACCACAACGATCAATCCTGCGCGCCCCAGCCACGGTGTGTGCGCGCGATCGGGCACACACGCCTCAACCAGGGCAATGGGAGTTGCGATGCTCCAAAGTGCATGCACATTCAACATCCAAAGCGTCCACCAGGCGCCGATGCCAAGCGCCGGAATGAACGCAGGCCACAGCAATCCCAATCTCAGCGAGAGGTAGTCGGGATTAAACAACGATTGCGTTGTGAACCCTTCTTCAAAAATCGCGTATGCCATCCCAAGAGCCAGGATGCTGGGCCAGCCGCGCCCCGTTCTGCGTACCGTCTCGCGAATCAGAAGCGCACCACCGCCGTAGAGCGGCGCAAGCACAACCAGTGCCGGCAAAAGCTTGATGGGCAGATTTCCGAGCAGGAATTCAGCTACCAGCGGGGCAAGAAAAAACAGGCCCAAAGCGGGCGCAATTCCTCTCCGGCGCTTCGCCGGTTTGGAAATCCCCGGCGCATTGATCGTCTCTGCGCGGCTCATCTGCTACCTCCCAATCCTGAGTCTTCTCGCGGCAAAAGGATAGCACTCGAACTAAGAACTGAGTATGGGAGACCTTCCAAGTATGCACGCGCGTCTTTGCAGACAGACGCATCGGGCAATTAACGTGGAATACCACGAACCGACAAAATCGCATTCAACAGGAGCACCATGTACACGCCTAAATTCAATCAGGTGACCGACCGCAATCTCCTCATCGAGACCATGCGGTCCAACTCATTCGCTATTCTGTTTGGCCCACTGGTTTCTTCGGAAAACGGCGGGGCGTCCACGGCGACTCATCTCCCTCTCGTCGTAAAGGACGAGGGGGCACATGGACTGCTCGAAGGCCACTTTGCAAAAGCCAATGGCCATTGGCAGGCTTTGGCCGGCAGGGAGACGCTTGTAGTCTTTCCGGGCCCGCACAGCTATGTCTCACCGATTCTCTACGCCGAACAGCTCTCCGTTCCAACATGGAATTACATAGCCATTCACGCTTACGGCACACTCCAAGTCATCGAAGACGAAGCAGAGAAGAGCCTGCTGCTCGCCGGATTGATTGATGCCAACGACCCGGGCTACGCGGAGCAATGGCGCGGGCTTCCAGATGGCTTTCGACGCTCGATGCTAGCGGGCATCGTCGGGTTCCGCATTCAAATAGAGCGCATTGAAGGCAAATTCAAACTCAGCCAAAACCGGCCCGAGCAGGACCGGCAAAATGTCTTCGCCACCCACAGCGCCGGAACAACAGACCAGCAAGCTTTAGCCTCCTGGATGCATCGACTCATGGGATGCTAATGTCAGTTGCGGCAGTTTGACTCCATAGTTTCGCGTCACGGAGGACAGGTTCCATGCGCAGATTCTTGCTCGTATTCGGCGTCGTATTCATGGCTTCGATCGCGCAAGCCGTCCCGCCTGCAGCGCCAGCCGGCTGGAAGGCCAAGGTCGCGGAGAACATGCCTCTGCTTGGGCACCGAAATTGGATACTTGTTGTCGATTCGGCGTATCCCCTCCAATCCTCCGCCGGCATCGAGACGATCGAGACCAACGCATCGCAACTGGAAGTCGTTCAATACGTGCTCGACGCCATCCATCGCTCCATCCATGTTCGGCCAATCATTTATATGGATTCGGAGCTGCCCTTCGTTCCGGACTCAGATGCTCCCGGCGCTGCCGCTTACCGTCAACAGATCGGCAGCATTCTGCATGGTCTTCCCGTCGAGGCGGTCTTACATGAGAAGGTCCTAGCCAATATCGATGAAGCGGGCAAGCTGTTTCACGTGCTGGTTCTGAAGACAAACATGGCGATTCCGTATACTTCGGTCTTCATCCGCCTCGACTGCAAGTATTGGAGCGCAGACGCGGAAAAACGCATGCGGGCGAAGATGAATGCGGACGGATCGGGGCCAGATCGACAGTCCAGCAGCAAGCCAAATCGATAGCGCGAACGCTTTCGGAGCGTTCGTTGCAAGTGACCGCCGTGGTGGGTCAACTCTTCATCTTTTGGTATACTTGTTAAGTTCACCTCAAGCGGAGGTGGCGAAATTGGCAGACGCACTAGCTTGAGGTGCTAGCGCCCACAAGGCATAGGGGTTCAAGTCCCCTCCTCCGCACCAAAGACTCTCCTGCCCGGTTCAACCGGGCATGGCTTGGAAAGCAGCTATAGCAATGCAGATTGTCTTCTATATCGTCGTCGTTTTGCATGTCATCGTGAGCCTGTTCCTCATTGGAGTCGTCCTCCTTCAGCAGGGCCGTTCGGCCGACTTGGCTGGCGCATTCGGTGGCCAGGGTTCGCAGACCGCCTTTGGCCCCCGCGCAGCTGCCAACCTGCTAACGCGCCTCACCACCTGGTCGGCGATCCTTTTTATGATCACCTCTTTTTCGCTGACGGTCCTCTTCGTTCGCTCGGGCCATTCGCATTCTGTGCTGGATGACACCAAGCCCGCCTCAGCACCCGCGAAGTCCGGCAAATAAGGGCAGAGACCGAAAGAATACGGCTCCAATCACTGAGCACCATCCTGAGGCAGACCCCAAATGGTCTGCCTCTCGTGTTTGCGACATCTCTCCGCGCCAATTCCGACTCTACAATGAACATATGATCCTCGAGACCTTTCCCGTCGGCCCACTGCAATGTAACTGCACCCTGATGGGCGACGAGGACGCCGGCGAGGCCATCGTTATCGATCCGGGCGATGAAGTCGCTCGCATTCACCGCCGCATCACCGCTCTCGGCCTCAAACTCAAGCAGATACTCGTCACCCACGCTCATATTGATCATGTCGGCGGCGCGCTCAAGCTCAAAACGCTCACCGGCGCCCCCATCTATCTCAACGAAAATGACCTTCCACTCCTCGGCTTGATTTCAGCCCAAGCCGCCTGGCTTGGCGTCCAGACACCCGACACCGCTCCACCTGACGAAAACCTGACCGACGGCATGCGCGTGGGGCTTGAGAACTATCCGGCCAATGTGCTCCATACGCCCGGCCATACTCAGGGCTCGATCTGCCTCCATTTCGCTCCGCTCAAGATGGTCATCGCGGGCGACACGCTTTTCGCCGGAAGCATCGGCCGCACCGACCTGCCCGGCGGCGATTTCAACCTCATCATCGATTCCATCCAGACTCGCCTGCTAGCTCTCACAGACGAGACGCGGGTTCTTCCTGGCCACGGCCCCGCCACCACCATTGGCGCCGAACGCAAAACCAACCCATTTCTGCAGGAACGGTAAACCTGCATAATCTGAAGTAATGACATATATTTATCAATTACTTGCAAGAACTAATTAATTTGACACATGATGTTAATTCGCACCATTGTTACTACCTTGATGCGTTCTTAAATAATCAACAAGAATGGTTACCCCTGCCTTGAATTCGCCGATTGGCCCGAGCAAGCTCAACACCAGCCAACCCGATTCCTCCATGCCAAAGAAATACCCCGGGTGCACCCAGGCTCCACGCTCCAGCAAAGCCAACGCCGTGTCCTCATCGGGTGCCAAAGCCGGAATCCGCAACACAGCGTACCAGCCGCCTTCTAAATCAAGCCGCGTCACTTCAGCCAACGCGAGAAGGTGGCGGTCCAATTCAGCCAGGTTCGTTGCCACCCGGTCCTTTATCTGATTTTGAATCGCTTGCCTTCCCGCGAGCCACGCCGGCAGAGCTCCCTGCACTGGCGCATTCATCGAGAGAAACGTGTCCGCAATAACCTCGAGCCGCTCAAGAGCCTGGCCATCCTCCGGTCCCGTGGCCACAATCCAGGCGGCCTTCATCTGCGGCAGCCCGGCAATTTTGCTTAGACCGCTGACTACATACACGCCGACACCGTCGAGGCCTGCCGCAAAACTCGCGGGCGCGCCCTCCAATCCCGCGCCATCCAATCCGTAGTCCAGAAAAACCTCATCCACAATCAGCGAAAGCCCGTGGTCGCGGCACATGCGCGCCAGTTCCTTCGCCTCCCAGGCTTTGGTGAAGTGGCCGGTCGGATTATTTGGGTGCACCAGGACAATCGCCCGCGTTTGCGGCGTGATTGCGCGGCGAAATCCCTCCGGATCGATCTGCCAGCCGTGGTCGTAAACCAGTGGCGCCGCTTTGAGCCGCACGTCGTCCAGTCCCGCGAGAAAGTCAAACAGTGGATACCCCGGCTGTGGAACGAGAACCTCGCTGCCCGGATCGCATAGCAATCGAAAGAGGTAGCTGTAAGCCTCACTCGTGCTCGTCGTCAGCACCACCTGCCCTGGCGTGACGATGACGCCGTGCCCTGCGTAGTATTCGCAGACGGCTTCTCGCGCTCGCAACAACCCTTTCGGTTGAGGATCGTAGTCGAGCGCCTGCGGATCTGCCAGGGCCGCAAGAAGTTCCGGATCGTATTGGAAGCCGCACCGCGTGGGATTGGAGGCGGTCAAGTCCGCCATCGGCAAGCCGGCTTGCGCCCGCAGCCGATGAGCCAGCGCGAGTGCGCTCTCTTCCGTGTTCCATTCGGTTCTTTTCGAAAAGCGTCTCAAACCACGAACCAACCCGGGCTTTAAGAATCGGCGAATGCTGCACCGCAGCTCGCCCCAAATGCATCCTTCACAATAGATACGGGCGCCATTTCAACGATACACGGCGTCCTGGAGGATAGAACTTTGGGTCTGCGCGCCGTGGTTTTTGATTACGGAATGGTTTTGACAGGGCAGCCGTGCCGTGAGGCACACGACCAATTGCTGCGAATAACGGGCCTGCCCTTCGACAGATTTGAGGCACTCTATTGGGCCGATCGTCACGCCTACGACGAAGGCAAGGTCACCGGAATTGTCTTTTGGCAAAACATGGCCCGCGACGCAAAACTCGACCTTAAGCCGGAAATAATCCAGGAACTGAATGACTGGGACGCTCGCATGTGGACAACGCAGAATCCCGCGATGCTGGCCTGGCAAGAGCAGCTCAAACAGCGCGGCCTGCTAACCGCCATCCTCTCAAACATGGGTGACTCGGTGCTCGAAAACATCCAGCGCGAATTCGACTGGCTCCCGCGCTTCGACGTGCTCGTGTGGAGCTACCAGCACCGGATGGCCAAGCCCGATCCAGCCATTTACCAGCAGGCGCTACATCAACTTGGCACGCTGCCCGAAGAGACGCTTTTCCTCGACGACAAAGACGTCAATGTTGAAGCCGCCCGGGCGCTGGGGATGAAGGCAATTCAATTTTCAAATATCCTCCGCCTGCGGGATGATTTGATAGTCGAGGGCCTGGATCGCGAACTCCCTCTACCCGCGATCTCAGAGGCTTGAAAGAGCTGCGGCATGATGAGCGCATTCGCTCTTTTTCAGGACTCCAGCCGACGTAATTCTTTTGGGCGATTCTTCGCGCGATCACATCCAAGCATGCAGGAAGCTCTCTTCCCAGGGGTGAATCATGAAGGTTGTACTCTATGGTGCTACTGGAAAAGCTGGTCGCTGCATTCTGAATGAACTCCTCGCGCGGGGTCACAACGTGACCGGAGTCGCGCGCAACCCTGTCGATCTTCCCGGCAACGTTCGAGGCGAGAAGGACGATCTGACCCGCGTTGAGAAGATCGCGACAATCATTTCAGGGGCGGACGCCGTGGTCAGCGCATATGCCCCGCCGCCGGACGATACCGACCAGCTCATCGGCGTAACCTCTCGACAGATTGAGGCCGTGCGGAACGCCGGCAACATTCGCCTGGTTGTGGTAGGCGGCGCCGCTTCGTTGCAGGTGGCGCCCGGCGTCACGCTGCTCAAATCGGGTCATCTGCCGGAAGCCTGGGTGCCGATAGCCACCTCCCACGAGAAGGCGCTCCGGCTGCTCGAAGCCTCCGACATCAACTGGACCTACTTCAGCCCGGCAGCTTTCTTTGAGCCTGGCGACAGAATTGGTAAATTCCGGCTCGGCGGACGGAATCTGGTTTCCGACGAGAAGGGGCAAAGCCGCATTTCGATGGAAGACTACGCCATTGCCCTTGTGGATGAGCTTGAAAAGCCTACACATGAACGGGCACAGTTCACGATTGGCTACTGACGTCGCTGCCCTTTGGATGAATCTCGAACAACTCCCCTTGCCCGCACAGCACGACCAAGCCCTCGTGCATTACACTGCTTGCCGTTGACGCACAGCGTCCAGATCAAACGTTTATCTGGACTCTGCGCAAAAGATCTTCGAGAAGCCGGCTGAGTCCCGAAATTCGGCTCAGCAATCAGGCCATGCGACGAGGGGATAATAGTGAAGCCAGCAAATGCAACTCCAGAATCAATCACGCCTCAAACGGCGAGAATAGCCCTGCCAGCAATCGCAATACTGCTTTTGAGCGCAACATTTGCGCTGGCGCAGGCCGTGCCGGTGGTTACGGGCGACGCCCGCGTCGACAAACTGCTGAGCCAGATGACGCTCCAGGAAAAGCTGACGCTTATCCATGGAACGCAGGAAGATCCGGCGGTGTACCAGGGCCAGGCCGGCTACCTCGCTGGTGTTCCGCGACTCGGAATCCCGGGCCTGCGCTTCGCCGACGGGCCGCCGGGAGTGCTTACGCGCCATCCTTCGCAAGGTGAAACCGCCACCATGGGCGTTGCCGCAACCTTTAGCCTCAAGGATGCGGAGGACAACGGCATTGCGATTGGCCGCGAAGACCGCGCGCTGGGAATCGATGTCTCCCTGCAGCCCTTTGTCAACATCGATCGCGACCTCGAGTTTGGCCGCGGATACAACACGTTTGGAGAGGACCCTTTCCTCACCAGCCAGATTGGCGCCGCCGAGATAAAGGGCATCCAGTCCCAGCACGTCATGGCGCAGGTCAAGCACTACGTCGCCTACGACTCTGACGCCACCAACATCTTCGTCGACGATCAGACCTTGCACGAGATTTACGTTGCGCCCTTCGACGCGGCCGTCAAGGCAGGTGTTTCGTCGATCATGTGCTCCTATAACCGGATCAACGGAACTTTCGCTTGCGGCAACCAGTCCACGCTGACCAAAATTCTGCGCGACGAGATCGGCTTCAAGGGCTTCGTCACGTCCGATTGGGGTGCCGTGCACGCGGTCAACTTTATCAATGCCGGTCTCGACATGGAGATGCCCGGCGAGCCCGATCCCAAGGCTACCGGTTTCATGATCGCGTCCTTCTTCGATTCACGCCCGGTCCCACCTCCACCGCCTGCCAATGCCATGGGCGACATGATCGCCGATATGTTTGGCGGCCGCATTCCAGAGGAGCCGACGCCCAAATCCGAAGGTGGCGGCGACTGGGGACTTAAGCTCGACCCGAAGAAGATGCCCGAGGCCCTCAAAGACAGCACCGTGAACGAAGCCGCCGTTACCCGCGCCGCCGGTCGCGTGCTCTATGAAATCGCCCACTTCGGCTATCTCGATGGACAATCAAAGCACGACGTCACCAAGCAGTCCATAGAAGAGAACGCAAAGATCATCGAGAAGACCGGCGAAGATGCAGCCGTGCTTCTGAAAAATGAAGGCGAAGTTCTACCGCTGAAGACTGCGGACCTGGATTCTGTCGTCCTCATCGGCCCAACCGGCGCGCAAGTAGATTCCGTCGGCATCAATGGCGAGCGCTCCGTGGGCCTTCCTGAGCGCCAAATCGGGCCACTCGCCGCGATGAAGAAGATTTCCGGTAACTCGGATATCGGCTTTGCCGTTGATGACGACATGACCGGTACGCCGGTGCCGGCAAGCGCGTTGAGCCATGATGGCAAGCCGGGACTCGAGCGGATAGGCCCGGGCGATCCGAAAATCGATGCCCAACTCGACTTCACCACGAAGGGGGGCAACGCATTGCCCGCCAACTCCACCGTTACCTGGAAAGGCTCACTCACCGCGCCTCATGCCGGGACCTACTGGATCTACTTGCAGGCCATGGGCACGAACGCTCGCATCTCGCTCGATGGCAAACGTCTGGCCAGCACTGGCGCGTTCCAGGGCGGTGTCCACGGCGACATTCTGCAGGCCAACCAGGACAATGTCGTCCCCACCACCGACCATCTCGACAACGTGCGCCGCGCGGTTGAACTGACCGCCGGACCACACGCTATCGAAATCAAGACCAGCCCCGACAGTTCCAACGCGCCGGTGCAGGTGCGCCTCAACTGGTACACACCCGAGCAGCGCAAAGCTGATCACGAACATGCCATCGCCGCTGCAAAGAACGCTAAGGTCGCAGTCGTCTTCCTGTGGACGCGTCTCGAGCCGGTCTTCGGCCTGCCCGGCGAACAAAACAAACTCGTCGAGGAAATCGCTGCGGTCAACCCCAACACCATCGTGGTGCTTAACACCAGCCAGCCCGTTGCTCTGCCCTGGATCGACAAGGTGAAAGCAGTTCTCGAGATGTGGTGGCCCGGCGACGAAGGCGGATGGTCCACCGCCAACCTGTTGCTCGGTAAAACGAGTCCCGCGGGGCGCTTGCCCGTTACCTGGGGCAAGAGCCTCGCCGACTATCCTGCCACCGACCCAAAGTATCCGGAGCGCAGCAAAAAAGGCGTGGACAAGAAGACCACCTACAGTGAAGGCGTCAACGTTGGCTACCGTTGGTTTGACAAGGAAAAAATCGAGCCTCTCTTTGCCTTTGGCCACGGCCTTAGCTACACGACCTTTGATTATTCCGGTCTTCAAGTCATCAAGGCCTCCGACGGCGGCCTCCAGGTAAAAGTCAACATCAAGAACACCGGCAAAATGGCTTCGGATGAAGTGCCGCAGGTCTACCTTGGCGCGCCAAGCGAAATTCCTTCCGGAGTTCAGTTCGCAGAGCGGGCACTCGTCGCCTTCGACCGCATCCACCTTGGCGCCGGAGAGACAAAGGCCATCAATCTGCACGTCGACCTGCGGCAGTTGCAGTATTGGTCCACAAAGGAATCGAAGTGGGTCACCGCCACCGGCAAGCGCACTGTGAGTGTCGGCGGCTCGTCACGCAACCTGCGGTTGGAACAACCTATCAACTAGAGGAGTTGGCACAAATGGCCATGCCGGAGCTTCGGCTCCGGCATGGCTGCATTCAAGGCTCGCCCAAAATAACCCGCGTCTGCTCTTTGATTTCCATTCCCCGTTCACTTTTCCCTCGTCCCTATTCCCTGTTCCCTGTCTTTCTGTTCCCTGCTCCCTGTTCCCTGATCCCTGTAGTTACGTCGCCAGCCCCAACCCCACCAGATTTGCAGCCGCGATAATCACCAGCATTCCCAGCCACAGCAACCGCACCGGCCTCGAGCCCACGCCAACCCACTCGCCGAGCGCGAGACCAACGATCCCGCCGCAAAGAACATAACCGCTCATGTGCAGCATCCAGTTCACGTAGCTCAGCCTCTGCGGAATGTTTGCCGCGCCCCACGCATAGAAGAAGAACTGCAGATACCACATGATTCCGCCGGTCGCTGCCAACGACGCATTCTTCAGCACGGTTCCGCGCGTCTCCGCCAAATCCTTGCGCAACGAAATGCCCTTCACCACCGCAAGCCGGATGAAGCAGTAACTCATGTTCACCAGCGCGCCGCCGCCCATGATCACCACATAGCTTGGCAGTGCCGCGTACAAGGGGTTCACCCCAAGGTGCAGCGCGGCTGCCTCCATCGGCTTCGCCGCATCGATCGCAAACGACATTCCCGAAGAGAACACGCCGCACATACCCGCCAGCGCTAGCCCCAACTTCAAATTGAACTCGGTTGGCTCCCCGCGCAGTTGCATTTCTTTCTGATGCCCGGCATAGGAAACGATCGCCACACCCACCAGCGCGACAACCACGCCAGCCATCGTCAGCAGTCCGCCGCGCGTGGCAAACAGCACCGCAGCCTGCCCGTGCAGCAGTGGAGGCATCAGCGTGCCTACCACAAGCGTCACTCCAATTGCCACGCCGATCCCGAGCGACATACCGAGGTGCCGCATGGCGAGGCCATAATTGACGTTGCCCACGCCCCACATTGCGCCGAACAGCGCTACTTTCCACAGAACGTGCGAGCCCATCGATCCATAAAACACACCAAAATCAGGCAGCAGAAACAGGCTGACTGAGATCGGCAGCAGTATCCACGAGAAAACACCGGCAACCGCCCAGGTTGTCTCCCAGGACCACTTTTTTACCTTCTCAATTGGGGCATAAAACGAAGCCGCCGATGCCGCCCCGACCATGTGCCAACCAATTCCCACTAATATTGCCGGCATAGCCCTCCGTAGTGTTGGATTTGAGAAACCTTATGTTGTTTCCGGACGGATGAACATTAGGCAACACGGCCATTGTTTGTCAAAAGCCAGTTCAAAAGCCGGCGCTGCTCCATCTCACAATCTCACAGCTGTGGCCTGCGGCGATTCGTCTTTCAGATCCACTCGCCAAACATGGTCTCGCCTGCTCCCTTTACACTCTCTCCATGGCCCTTCGCCTTTATGCCGCCACCACAAGCCAGGGAAAGCTGCGCGATTTCCGCACCGCGGCCAAAGCCTATTCAATAGCCATCGATCCCCTTCCCGATCTGCCCGCAATTGCCGAGCCTGAGGAAAAAGGCGCCACATTCGCTGAAAACGCCACGCTGAAAGCCGTCTACTACTCCCGCTTTGCGCCCGGAGAACTCGTCCTGGCCGACGACTCCGGCCTGGAAGTCGATGCTCTTTCTGGCGCTCCTGGGGTTCGTTCCGCTCGCTTCGCGGCAGATTCCGGCATGGTCGATTCGCCCGACGCAAACGACAATTCCGACGTCTGGAACAACATCATCCTGCTGCAGCGCCTTGACGGCGTGCCTGCCGCGCAGCGCCAGGCCCGCTACCGGTGCGTGCTTGTGGCGGCGCGCGATGGGCGCTCAGTCTACACGGCCGAGGGCGCCGTCGAGGGCCTGATTCTCCAAGCGCCTCATGGCACAAACGGATTTGGCTACGATCCGCTCTTTTATTTGCCCGATCTTGACCGCACCATGGCGGAACTCGATCTTGAAACCAAGTTGTCTCTCAGCCACCGCGGGCGTGCTTTTGCATCTCTGCTCTCCGAGCTGCGAGGATGAGGTTTGTCAACGCCTCTGAGTCTGGCCAATTCACGCATTCAATTCGATATCTCGAATACTTCGCGCGGCCTAACCTTGACTACCCTTGTCTGCGTTCCCAATAATGCATGGGTAGAGAACAAAGCCTAGCCGTCCCTCAATCTGACACGTCCCAGCTCCGGATTCCGGACCTGAAGCCCTTAGGAGCCACATTTTCATGGCCACTGTTCAAAATCCTGCCGCGCCCAAGCTTCGTGGCGGCGTACAGCCACTGCGCGCCGGTCAGGGAACCAGCTTCATCTGGCGAAAGCTTCACTCGCTGCTCGGCATCATCCCCATCGGCGCCTTCTTCCTCGAACACCTGCTTTCGAACGTCGAGGCTCTGAAAGGTCCCGCTGCATACGGCGCACAAGTGAAGTTCCTCAACTCGTTGCCCCTGGTCAGAGTTCTGGAGTGGACCTTCATTTTCCTGCCCATCCTCTACCACGGGCTCTACGGCATGTACATCTGGCTGCGCGGCAAATCCAACGTGGTCTATTACCCCTGGGCGGGAAACTGGATGTATGTCGCCCAGCGCTGGACCGGCCTGGTCGCGATTCTGTACATCGGCCAGCACGTTTTGCGCCAGCGATTCATGGGCATTAGCCTGCCAGAGAATCCCGGTGCCGCATTCGCCAAGGTGCAGCATGAACTTGCGAATCCTGTGATGCTGGCCGTCTACATCATTGCCATGATCGCCATCTGCTGGCACTTCGCCTATGGCATCTGGCTTTTCGCCGCCAAGTGGGGAATCACTCCCGGCCCTGTCGCGCGCAAGCGGTTTGGGTATGCTTGCGCCGCATTCGGCGTGGTCCTCCTGGTCATGGGTCTCGCCAGCATCTGGGCCTTTATCAGTCCGAAATTCCAGAACGCTCCAGAGACTGTGACTGTTTCTCGTTTGATCGCGCCCGCTCACTCCGGCGTCGTCTCCGTCTGAACCGCTGCTGGCTTCCGGCTGCATGCCGGCAGCCCGAAACCGGTCCCTGATCTCTGATCTCTGACCCCAGATCTCTTAAAGGAAGACTCAATGGCAGCACCCAGAATCATCGTGGTTGGTGGAGGCCTGGCCGGACTGGCAGCGGTCATCAAGATCGCAGAAGCCGGCGGCAACGTTGACCTGTTCTCCATCGTCCCGGTCAAGCGTTCTCATTCGGTGTGCGCCCAGGGTGGCATCAATGCCGCCAAGAATCTCAAGGGCGAAGGCGACACTACCGACAAGCATTTCGACGACACCATCTACGGCGGCGACTTTCTCGCCAACCAGACGCCAGTCAAGGCCATGTGCGAAGCCGCACCCGCCATCATCGATCTGCTCGATCGCATGGGCGTGCCGTTTAACCGCACTCCCGAGGGACTGCTCGACTTTCGCCGCTTCGGTGGCACTCTCTACAACCGCACAGCGTTTGCAGGCGCCACCACCGGTCAACAGCTTCTCTACGCACTCGATGAGCAGGTTCGCCGCCATGAGACCGATGGCAAGGTCAAGAAGTACGAAGGTTGGGAATTTCTTTCCGCCATCATCGACTCCAAAGGCATTGCTCGCGGTATCACCGCCCTCGACCTGCGCACCATGGAACTCCGCGCATTCCCTGCCGACGCCATCATCCTCGCGACCGGCGGCAACGGAGCCATCTTTGGCAAGAGCACGAACTCAGTCGTCTGCACTGGCTCCGCGCAGTCGGCAATCTTTCAACAGGGAGCCTACTACGCAAACGGCGAATTCATTCAGGTTCACCCGACATGCATTCCCGGCGAAGACAAGCTCCGCCTCATGTCAGAGTCGGCTCGCGGTGAAGGCGGTCGGGTCTGGGTGCCGCGCACCGCGGGCGACAAGCGGCCCATCAAACAGATCCCCGATTCAGACCGCTGGTACTTTCTCGAGGAGTGGTATCCGAAGTACGGCAACCTTGTTCCGAGAGATGTCGCCACACGCGCCATTCACAAAGTGGTCTACGAGTATGGCCTTGGCCTCGACGGCCAGCCGATGGTCTATCTCGATTTGACGCATATCGACCGCGCCACTCTCAACCGCAAGCTTGAAGGCATTCTCGAAATCTACGAAAAGTTTGTCGGCGACGATCCGCGCGACGTGCCGATGAAGATCTTCCCCGGCATGCACTACACCATGGGCGGCCTATGGGTTGATTTCAACCAGATGACGAATATGCCCGGCATTTTTGCGGCCGGCGAGTGCGAGTACCAGTACCACGGCGCAAATCGCCTCGGCGCAAATTCCCTCGTCAGTTGCATCTTCGGCGGATTCCGTTCCGGCCCCAACGCTCTGGCCTACGCCAAGAATGTGCCCGCAATTGAAGGGGACGGTGGCGCCGCCGCCGAACTCGCGCGCCAGTCTGAAATCAACAAAAACCTTTTGGACAATGAAGGCACCGAGAATCCCTTCAAGCTTTGGCGCGAACTGGGCCAGACCATGACCGAGCACGCCACCGTAATTCGCTACAACAAGGGACTCCAACAGGCGGACCAAAAAATCGCCGAGTTGCTAGATCGCTTCAAGAAAGTAAACCTCAGCGACAAGAGCCAGTGGGCCAACACCAGCTTCGCATTCGCCCGCCAGTTGAAAAACATGCTGGAGCTTTCGCGCGTCATTGTTCAGGGGGCACAATTGCGCAATGAGTCACGGGGAGCGCATTACAAACCAGACTTCCCCGATCGCAATGATGAGAAGTTCCTCAAGACGACGAAGGCCGGCTTCACGGGCTCGCTCGAAGGTCCGCGCTTTGAATTTGAAGAAGTCGACACGCAGTTCATCAAGCCGCGTCCGCGCCGCTACGACGCAACCAAATAGAAGTTTTGTTACACGGCGCGACTTTAGTCGTGCCGATTGAGTCGAAAGAATTGAGTGGGGCTTTAGGTTTTGTAACAGGGCACGCTTCAGTCGTGCCGTATGCAGTCGCAATATTTTGATTTGTCATCCTGAGCGGAGCACGCTTGGGGCCCCGCGTAAGCGGGGTAAGCGGAGCGAAGGACCTGCTTTTTTACTTTGTGCAATGGCGCGACTTTAGTCGCGCTGCAACAGCAAGTTCTGTAACAGGGCACGACTTTAGTCGTGCCGTATGCAGTCGCAATATTCTGATTTGTCATCCTGAGCGGAGTACGCTTGGGGCCCCGCGTAAGCGGGGTAAGCGGAGCGAAGGATCTGCTTTTTTACTTTGTGCAATGGCGCGACTTAAGGCGTGCTGCAACAGCAAGTTCTGTAACAGGGCACGACTTCAGTCGTGCCGAAAGAGTCGAAAAAGAATCGGGGGCTTTAGCCCCTGAGGGAATCAAACCCAGGTTCCCCGGAAAAGGAAACATGGCAATCAAAACCGTAGCATTTGAAATCAAGCGCCAGGCAAACCCCGATGCCCCTTCGGTATGGGAAAACTTCGAGCTTGAGTGGCGCCCCGGAATGAACGTCATCTCCGCCATGATGGAGATCGCTGCCAACCCCGTCACCGCGGGCGGCCGCGCCACCACTCCGATCACCTACGATTCGAATTGCCTTGAAGAAATCTGCGGCTCTTGCGCGATGCGCATCAACGGCAAGGCCCGCATGGCCTGTTCAGCCCTCGTCGACAATCTCGAGCAACCCATCAAGGTCGAGCCGCTTTCAAAATTCCCGCTGGTCCGCGATCTCCAGGTTGACCGTTCCGTGCTCTTTGAAAATTTGAAGGCTGTGAAAGCGTGGGTCCCGGTGGATGGCACCTACGATCTCGGCTCCGGCCCGCGCGTCTTCCCGCAGCAGCAAGAGGCAAATTATCCGCTCTCGAACTGCATCAGTTGCTGCTGCTGCATGGAAGTCTGCCCGCAATTCAACGAGGCTACCGGCTTCGTCGGCGCCGCAACCATCGCGCAGGTAAAACTCTTCAACAATCACCCCACCGGCAAGGTCTTTGCGGAAGAACGTCTGCGCGCGCTCGCCGGCGATGGCGGCATCCAGGAATGCGGCTTCGCACAGAATTGCGTCGAGGCCTGCCCCAAGGGCATTCCGCTCACCGACGCCATCTCAGATATCAGCCGCGATGTGCTCATCCAGAAAGCAAAAGATTTCCTGCGCAGCTGAGACAGCCGATCGCCGCCCATACAACCAGTTCTACGGTGTTGCTTCTTTAGCCCGGCCAGCAATCATTTGGGCCGCTTCAGTGCGCTGAGCCCATTGCTTGAAAAACTCCTTCATCTTTGCCGGGCTATAGCCTCCATTCGCGCGGAGATCGAGCAGATGTTGGGAGTGAAGCAAGGTTCCGTCACTGTCCAGTACGAAGAGATGCGGGACGCCGAGAACTTTTCCATAGTTTGATAGCGCTGCCTTGTTGTAGTTTTCGGGCCCGTAATAGACGTAGACCGTGATAAAACTCGTCTCGCGAAGTTGAAAAAGATCGGGATTGTTGTGCAGGAGTTCGCCCATCTGGCCGCAATAGGCGCACCAGTTTCCGCCAATGTAGAGAAGGATGCGCTTTCCAGTCAGCCGCGCTTCGGCAATGGCTGCCTGCACGTCTGCGCCGGCATCCCGCTTCGAGTCGAACTCGTGGACCGGCGCATAGGCTGCGCGTCTGCTTGCGGTTACCGATTCTGTCCCGGCCGTGCCATTGGTCTGGGCAAAGCAGGATTGGAATGTGAACGCAGCGAGTGCAATCCCAAGAATTCTTAGACGCATAGTTACTCTTCTTTTTCTCTCCCGAATTTCTCGCTTGAACTTTTCTCTCAATGCCGCGCTAATGAGATTTGAATTCAGATCTCGCGTCAAGTGAAAGCCGCACCGATGGCCCGTAAAAATGGAGATGGGTGAGGATAGCGTCCTCACCCACTTCCAGTTACGTTACTTGGTTGAAGTTATGGCACCGATACGCTTGAGCACTCACCACTGGGGCAGAGTGGGCAAGTAACCGGGGCGCATGCCAGGTCAGTAGTATTCGGACACAATGCCGACCCCGGAGCTGGCTGTAGCGCAGGCCCAAGAGCTGGCGTCGCTGACAAAACAGAGATGGTATCCGTGAACGTAAAGCGCCCGTTCGACTTGCCATCGCTCGTTGCGTCATAACCAGTCGGTTGATAGGCTCCGGTGATATCCGTGCAATCTGTCCCTCCGGTGGTTCCTGCCGGTTGGAGCACAGAAATCGTCGACGAAGGCGTCAGGGTAGCAGCTGGAGTATCCGCCAGACTGATTGCTGACAACTGAACGGCTCCCATGTTACACACGTGAGCTTTGATTGGCACTTGAACGACACATCCGTTCCCGGAGCAGTCCAGAGTCGGACCGAAACCGCCGCAGCTCTTGGTTACGCTGATTGCCGAACTGACAACCGCAGTGCAAGTTGCGCTCGGATCTGGCGAATCGGAAAGTATTGTTTGGCCACCGACGACGGCTTTCGCACTAGCCGTGTTGCTCGCCGATAATTGCGCCAATGTCGCCGATACGCTGTAGTTTGCTGTTTGCCCGGGGTCGAGTGAGGTTACCGCCAGCCCATTCACGTATAGAGCGGGATGTTGCACAACAGCGGAACCTGGCGGAGTGTCGTCAACCTCCAGATTTGAGAGCGTTCCAACGCCTTCATTGTATACCGAACCCGTCCATGTGAATTGGATCTGCGTTCCGTGGTTCACCAGTTTCGGGGTGTTCACGGAGTCGCACGTCTTGGTGATGCTCATTCCGCAGACTGGGAAGCCACCAAGTACGAAGTCCTTCAGCACGGCCGAGGTTGACTGAGATGAGCGCGTCTCTTCCAAAAAGCTGCTAAAGCAGGGCAACGTTCCGCCGCCAAGGGCGGAGGTAAGGTTGACTCCGCCTTGGAAGAACAGCGGCGAAATGCGGTCTCCTTCCCAGGTCGTGGTGGTGGTAACGGCATTGGTGACGGCGCAGTAGAGAGAGCCGGCGCAACTCACGCTGGAGGCCTGTGCTGCGATAAGCCTTAGATTGGTGTCTGCGCATTGCTGGGCCGTTGGATTCTTAACCCCGGTTTTGCAAATTGGATCCCACTCATAGACCGAAATGTTCGAATTGCCGCCGCCGCCGGTAAAGGCAGAGATCGCAAAAACGTCCTTGTACTTATGCACGCCGCTGAAGGTCCCATTGGGGTTCAATGTGACAGGATTCTGAAAGAACCAGATTCCGATATTCGCGTCTCCATTTGGCGAGGCGCGATCGGCGCCAAACATGAGGACGTAATCGCTGTTCGTGCCTGCGTAGAGGGCTCCGTACCCGGCATTCAAGGTGTCTTTATTAGGCGTTGGTGAGCCGCTCCACTTCCAACTGGTTAAATCATAGAAGTCCTTTGACCCGCCGCCCGTGAAGCTATCGGTGCTTGCCGTGCCATCGATGAAGGTGCGGACCAGCGAGTGACCAGCGGAAGAACCCAGGCCGGGCGTTCCGTTGGTCTTCCCGGTCCCATTAAGCAGGTTCCAGTAGTCGCACGGAGTTCCGTAGACGCATGTGAAGGGATAACTCGCACTTTGAGCGGCGTTGCCGTCAATCTGCATGAGTACGTCTGGGGAGGTTTGCGCGAATCCTGCAGCCGCGGTGGCAGCTAGGATTCCTGACAGCAGGAGAGCGCGCGAAAGGTAACAGTCTTGACGATTCATTCTTTCTCCTTGAGAACCAAGTGCCGCGGCCGCATGGTCAATGCGATCGCGGTGCCACGAATTTTCGATTCGGGGAACTTGCACATTCGAGTGAACTCACCACAGGCGCAGTAGGCCTGTAATCCGCCAATTCATGCAGAAATATGCCGACTCAATCCACAAATCCTAGCTTTCGAGCACACCAGGATTCAAGCGAATCAGAGTTGTTTAATATGCCTTGTGGGTTCCGATATAACTCTAGGTATTTGTGCCATTTAGAAGCCAACATTCCGTCCGCTGAATGTCACCTCCCCGAGGTCTCCCGAAACTGGAAAGGTGGAGTGGTGACGTGTCACATCATCAACTTCTGGCTATAGCGGAACCAGAGTAGATGTATCCCGAAGCCACAGCATTCATGTCGTCGCGACCATCAGGCCGGGGTCCCCAGCGACAGGTCTTGGTCGCTGGGGTGGAGCGAGCGGCGACCGTGCACAAAACTCAACAGGACACAGTAACTCTGGTTTCGCTCTAATTCCCCGCTCTCGATATCAGCCAGACAATCCAGACAGTAAAGCTCGATCCAACCAGCTCGATCGACTGGGCGCGGCTTTGCTCTGTGCAGAACTCGATGGGTGCAGATACTCGGCAAGCCACACAGTCTTGTGCGAAGGCGCTCGAACTGAATCCTCATTCGATGGAGGCTTGGAGGTTGAGCGGCGATGTTCGAGACTGTTATGAAACTCAGTGCTCGGACACAACTCATCGCTGACTTAACATTCAAACAATTCAGAGGTAAGTGACCACATGCGGGTTTGCAGAGCGTAATCGTGCAATCGCGGTGTCGAGTATCCACGTGTTCATTCGCCTTGGTTCGGCTCTTGAGGTAGAAGATTGGTACGTACGATCAGGCGGGAGGCGTCATCTATTGTCTATGATTCGTTCAAGATTTCAAGATGGGAACCGGGCGCATGAATAAAGCGGATGGTCAGGACACGGCAAATCGTCTCTCTGCAATTGTCGCGAACTCCCTGGACACTCAAGCGAAAACGCAAGATCTGGCGCGCCAAGCGTATCAAAGCCGCACGCAGTTCCACAGGTTGTTCCGAGCCGTGGTCGAAGAAACTCCGGCAGCCATGCGACGACGGCTATTGCTGGAAAGAGCAGCATATCAACTGGGCCATACCGGAATGTCGGTTACGGACGTTGCCCTCGACGCCAACTACGGTTCGTTGGAGGCGTTCACTCGCGCTTTCCGAAAAGCTTTTCGGACTTCTCCCAGCATCTACCGGCGCATGCGTGATCCGCACTTTCATTTGCCGGCGTCCAACAAAATTCACTTTTTTGCCCCTGGTTCGTCAACAAAAGGAGGGAAAGACATGGATTTATTCGATCGTTTTGCAGGCAACGACTCCTGGCACACGCGGCGTTTGCTGGAATACGCGGGTGCTTTGACAGAGGAACAATTGGATCGGCCGCTGCCCACCGTCGTAGAGCTGCTGCCTTGGCGAGAGTCGAATAAGACTCTAAGGCAGCTGTTAGAAAACATTATCTTCACTAAGGAAGTCTGGACCGCCGCGCTGTCCGGAGCGGAGATGGATATGAACGGCCCTCCCAAATCGCAGCGCTCCCCGCAAGCGATGCTGCAAAGGCTCGAAAAGACGGATGCTGAACTGCATCGTATTCTCGGTGACATCCGAAACAGCTCCAGCTGGGATGATACTTTCGTCGACGCTCTGTGCGAACCAGCGGAGACCTTCACGTACGGCGGCGTCTTCGCCCATATCATGACATTCAACGCGCATCGCCGATTGATGGCCTTGGACGCTCTACGCCAACTCGGCGTCCAAACCGAAGGTTTCGGCGATCC
>Ga0137379_10000102_pt1 | contig 68387 bp, 96 predicted proteins | sample SagtaG_18_FD_104812 | JGI IMG/M metagenome (GOLD analysis project Ga0137379, IMG submission 104812) | Vadose zone soil microbial communities from Sagehorn Ranch, Mendocino, California, USA - Sage2_L_80_16 metaG | ecosystem: Environmental > Terrestrial > Soil > Vadose zone | place: USA...
GACTGCCGGCGCCAATATGAATCACGGGGCGCCTGCTCCCGAATCTTCGTCAGCGCGGCTTCCAACGCTCCTTGCGCCTTGTTCAGCATGTTCACCCGTGCCGTGCGCTCGCGCGACGCGTCATCGTAAACCTGGCAAGCCTCGTTGTAGCGTTCGGTCGCGTCCTGCACTGCCGCGAACAGCGCCGCCAGTTCCTCAGTAGGCCACACTACTTCGGCCATCGTTCCTCCAGTTCGATCTCGGCTTCTTGGCGAAGCCGCGCCACCAGTTCGGCGCCGTAACGGCGCAAGTCTGCGAATGTGTGCCGCAGCAACTCCTGGAGCGCCGTCTCGACGCGATCCGCCACCCGATTCAGCGCGCGGACGGTTGGCGGCCCATCATAGCGCGGCTCCTTCTGGGGCAGTCTGGGACTGGGCCTGTTCTGCCTGTGCCGCCACGACAAGCGCGAACCGCAGATCGTTGATACCTGAGAGCCACGCATCGCATTGCTCCGGAGTTGCCCGTCGGTCCCACGGCCGGTCGTGCACGACACACCACAGTTCCTGTGGATCAAGTCCGTGGCGTTCCGCGAGGCGCTTGAGTGACTGACTGTGGTTTGCCTGGGCCTGCTTCTCATGGGGCGCAACCATCACCCACGGCACGGACTTCGGCTTGCCCTCTGCGGTTTGCAACGGGAAGCGATCACCACTGAACCTCAGCACGTCGCTTGGCTCTCTTGGGGCCGGGGCCGCGGCCCGCGCGCCGAGTGCGACGTCGGCCAATCGTCGCATTTCCAGCATGTCGTCGGGGCGAAAGCCGTACACGTCGCCCACATACTGTTGGCGCTCCCAAATACGATCCGCCGCCACGAGACGCGATTTCGTCGCGAGCATCAAGCTCAGTTGACTCAGTGCGTCCAGCGGGGCATCACGCACGGGCCTCTTCCTTTTTGATCGGCCACGAGTGCGCATCCCAATCGTGCCCGTCGCTATCCCGCATGTCGCGGTCAGTCATTCGAGGGTGTCCCCGTCATCTATGCCGAGCACATGCTTGGCGAATGCCCGGAGCGCAGCGGGTTCGTCTTTCATGCCACACGGGAAGCAAACCATCTCTCCATGGGGCCCATACGGGCGCAGCTCGGCGATCTGGCCGCACAGGTCGCACTGCTGCGGTAATTCTGGGGCGATGAATCCGCGGCCACTCATGGAGCGCTCACGGGCAGATCTAACCTCCCTTGACGCCACAGTTCTTGGGCACACACCAGCAGCATGTCCGCATCGCTACTGGCGCGGTGTTCTTGAGTCGGGTGCACCCCGAACAAGGCCTCGTACAACTCCGTCAGCTTGAGGTACTTCCCGGTGAGGTACTGGGTCGCCTCCACCGTGCAAATCTGGACCGGCGGCCAGGGGAAGGCCCGCGCCTTCTCCATCCGCTGCAACTCCGCGTCCACCACTGCCACGTCATACGGGAGGTTGTGGGCCAGGAGGATCCGCTCACCCAGCACGAAGTCCACGAGGGGGCCGTAGACCTTCACGAAGGACGGCGCTCCGGCCAGATCCTCCGTCGTGAGCTTGGTGATCTTGGTGCACTCCGCCGGCACCGGCACGGGCGGCCGCACCAGCGTGCTGTAGCGCGCAGGCACCGGCCAGCCGCGGCTCCCATCCGTTGGCAGCGTCACCTTCAGCGCCGTGATCTCAATCACGTACGGCTGCTGGGCCAGCGGGAGGACCGGGCTCACGGTCAAACTGGTCGCTTCGGTATCCAAGATGATCATCGGTGTTTCCGCTCCAGCCACCGCGCGTAGACCTGCAGCGCAATCACTCCTCCCACATTCAGCGCAAAGGCCGCGCCAAAGATCCCCAGCAAGGTCCACCAGGAATGCGTCACTTGCGCCACCCACGCGCCCACCATCCATGGCGCCAACTCATCGCCCAACCGAAGCCGCGGGCGCCGCTTCCGCGCCGTCTCGACCAAACGCTCCTGCAACGGGTTCACGACTCGGCCAACCGAGCGCGGAGCGCTTCATCCAATCCTGGAAACGCCGACCGTGGCGGCCCCGGCTGGATGGCCTGCACTTGACGTATGATGGCTCGGGCCTCCTTGTCCGTCAGCCACCGGCTCGGCTTACACCCCCAGGGACAGCGCATCGCCTTCACCAGTCCGAAGAGCCGACAGAGGATGGGCCGCACGTGGTACACCGAACAGAAGCCATCCGCGGTCAGGAGCGGACAGGTCAACGTGGCGGCCTGCTCCGGCGTCAGCACCAGACGACCGGCCCCCGCCGTCTGCACCACGCGCTCCCACTCCGCCGGGAACATCGGCACCGGGCCGCAGGACTGCTGGCACTTCCGTTGGCAGTTCAGCCGCGGCAGCCGCAGGTAGATCTGATCTATCGCCGACCCGCGCCAGGTCATAGCGCCGGAGGTTCGCGGGCCAGGGTAAACTGATCCAGCAGCTGCACCCCCATCACGGCATAATTGCCCAGATCCAACAGTGTGTCCCGAATGGTCTCTGCTGGCATCTCGGTCGGGGTGCCGTGCCGCAGCCCCTCAAACCACGTCTCCAACCGTTGATACTTACGGTGCAGGTCGGCGTACAACAACAGATAGGCCATTCCGGCGTCCGTCTCGTGATAACGACCTTCGCCATAGGCAAGCACTTTCCGGAGCCGGAGCGTGGCCATCTCATCCAGCACACGCTCGTAAGGCCCTTGTGTTGGAAGCGTCATGGCCGCGGCGAGTCGCGCCTCCCGGTCCAGTACGTCACTTGGCGGCACCAGTCACCTCCTCCTTGAGATCAATCCCTTGGAGCTTGGCCAGCACCAGCATCAGCGTCGGCCCGAACATCTGGAACCACTGATAGCTGGCCAATGTCTCGTCCCGCGCCGTCCGGGCGGACTTTTGGCCGAAGGTCGGGTCGTCAGGCTTAATCTCGCCTTCCCGCGTCCGCGTCACCGAGCGCCGCCACAGGTAGTAACCCGGCCGGAGCCACGCGGCCAACCGCGCCGGATCGGTGGCCAAGGCCTCCACCTCTTCCGCCAAGGGCACATTCTGCAAGCGCATCCCCGGCCGCTCGGGCGTCATGAAGGCCGGGTCCACGTAGATCCGCTCTGGCACCAGGGGCTCCGTCATATCTGGACTTCCTGACGGAAGCGCGCAGCCAATGGTGTCCGTGAACCTGCAGGGACCCTTGCCTGCACAGTTGGCACGATTGTCTTTTCAAAGAAGTCCCGCAATTCGTCTGCGGCGCCTTGATCGGTTACTGGCGCGATGATAGTCATTTCCACCGTATTGCCAGGCATCAGGCCTCCTGTGGCTTGGGTGTCGGCACCGCTTCAAAGCGCGTAGTTTCCCACGTGGCCTGGATCTCCTCACAGGTGGCCGGCCACCTCTGCTCGAACTCCCGGCCGCCGTCCGCATCCCAATCCCACCGATGGCCGGTCGCTGGATTGAACACCGCCGGTTTGATCGGGCACTCCTGAAAGTCGGGGAACAAGCAGACGCCGGTCGCCGCGCAGTGCACCCGCAGGAAGGGCTCGGCCCACGGATGGATGTCCAGCACCACCTGGCGGATCCGCCGGAACACATCCTGCGTCTCCCCTTGCGTCCGGGTACAGAGTCGGAGCCGCATCTGCTCGCTCAAGGAGCGGAGGTTGACCTGCATGATGATCTGCGTGGCCACGTTCGTCGGCAGGACTCCGCGGGCATCTTGGGGCGGCGCGCCCGCGGCCAACATCTCCTGGTAGCCGTCCTTGATCTGAGCCATGGTCAGGCGGTAGATCTGGGCCGCCTCACTGTCCGGCGCCTCCCGCAAGGCGGGCGGCGTAAGGTAGACAAACTCACTCATGTCCACCGCGCGTTGGCTCTGCTGGGCATAACTGGCGTGCCGATGGCGCACCAACTGATGCGTGAAGGCACGGGAGACCTCCTGAATCAGGAAGGTGTAGTTGACCATCTCCCAGGAGGACTGGATGGTGTGGAGGACGTGGCCCAATTCCTTCAGCTTGCGTTCCGCTGGCCAGGCCTTGATCTCATGGAACAAACCCGCCGTCTGGCTCAGCCGGGTCTGCTTGGTGAACAACAACAGCTCCAGGGCATCCCGGGTGTAGTCCAACAGGATCACATTCACGACGGCTCCTTCGCAGGGAACACAGTGGGAAGATGCCAGCGGTAACTACTGCGCTCCTCAATCATCCGCGCCACCAGGTCCAGATCATGCACCACATCATCCAGGAGGATCTGCCGCCACGTCGCGAAGCGACCCACGCTGTAGACCCCGAAGCGGTCCGTCATGGCCAGGATGAACGCCCGCCGCACCGGATCCGGAATCGGCTGCAGCTTCCCGTAACGCTGATGATGGAGACCAATGGCGGTGTATGCCGTCCGCGACGGCAGTCCAAAACAATCCTGGAGGACGTGCCGCACGGTGATGTCCGGCGTCTCGTGAACCAGGTCCGCAAACTCCAACGTGAGGCCAGTGCCGGTGAAACTGGCCCGGTAGGGCAAGTCCTCGATCTCCGGAAAGTAGACCGACTGATACAGGTCCACCTCGGGACGGGTCACCAACACCTGCACAGTCCAGATGGATCGGTACTGAAACGGCGGACGGTCCGGCCACTCCACCAGGGCCATCAACTGGTCCATGGGGATGGTGCTGATCATCGGCCGGGCCCAGTCCTCTGGCAAGTGTTCGGCGGTGAGCGCCGTGTCGTACTGGACGGAGACGCTCCGCGCTAGCTGATCGATGAAGTCCGGCGGGGCCACCCAGCGCTCCGCCGGGGCCAGGTTCAAGATGCTCCGCTCCTGCACCCGCCCCAGCACCTTCTGGCTGTAGGCATTGGCCATGGCCAGCGTCGGCGTGGTCACCAACTCTCCCTTCCACCAGGCAGCCTTCTGGACATTCACCTTCCGGAACGGGATGCCAGTGGCCCGGCTCACCGCATCACTCCGGAAGCGGAGCACCGCACTGTGATTGTTGGGGAGGCTGGGCTGCGCCTCACACACCAACGGCGTGTGCCGCCGGAGGACATGTGCGGCGAGGAGACCCGCCATCCCGGCGCCCCAAATTATCACGGTGCCTCCCTGAAGCCGCGGATGGCTTGGAGGACGGCCTGACGGTGGGCCGGACTCCCGCGCGCTACCCGGTACAACTCCCAGATCCGATCCCGCAGGGCCTGGGGCACCTGGAACCAGTGGGTCGGGCAAAAGATGCGCCCCATCGCGATCTGGATGTGACAGATTGGACACCGGTTCATACGTTCTCCAAGAGCACTTCTACCCGCGGGTTGGCCGGGTCCAGATACAACCGAGAGCCATCCCAGCTGACCAGCCACTTGTCATCCTCGATCACCTCCCGGACTTGCAACAGATCGGCCAGCCCCTGGTAATAGCCCACCGCGTCCCCCGGGCCGTCCACATCCCGAAAGAAGTAGGCTCGACAGTTGAACTCCACCGGCGGCGCCGTCCGACCATCCCACTTCAGCTCCGCCGTCTCACACCACCGGGTCCAGGCCGCGCTCGGGATGTGCACCTTGTGATGGCCCCGCTGGACCACGGCGCCGTGGTTCTTTTTGGTGCGGGGCGCCCCCAGCACCGTCACCCGGATCCGCAGGGGCCGTTCCGGACTCACCCAGGCCTCCGCGGGAAGCGTACTCGTGACCACCGTCTCGCCGTTAACCTGACGCACACTGAACACCCCCAAGGGGAAGCGCATGGCCGGGGATTGGGCCGCGGCCTCTGGCGACGCGAACCGCGCCGCCTCCGCCAGCTTGGCCGTGGTCATCGGGCCGATCCCCGTCATCTTGGCGAACCAGAGCCGCTTGCCCTGGTACCGTTGCGCAGACTCCAACACCCAGTCCATCAGCGCAGCTTGGGGTCAATGCGGATCTGGGCCCCGTCCGCGGTCCGCGCGTCGTCCAGGTACTCCGGCCCATACACGTGGCCGCCGGTCCGGATCCCAAAGTTCGGCTCCACGCAGCGGCACCGGGCATAGTGCTTGTCGCAGGTCCGGCACCACTTGAACGCTACATATGTGCTGTCGGAGGCTTGGCGCAACCGGGCGTCGGCGTCGGCACAGCCGCACTGGGCCACTGCCCTCCCACAATCCCCACAGACGAGCCCTAAGCTCGCGTCTCCTATGTACTCGCTCAGAAAGTGTCTCCTGGTCCTTGCGGGTGATCCAGCAGCTCATCCCACGGCTCCACCCGCAGAAACAAGCTCCGGTCCACCACACTACTCTTGTAGCGATGTTTCCCGATATGAATCCCCATCAACCCCGGCACAAGCACCTCGGCCAATGGCATCCGAGCCGCGCGCACCGCGGCCAGTTGTTCCTTCTCCACCCCTGGTCGGAGCACCTTGTGGAGCATCAGAATCAGGTCCGGCTCCTCCTCCAACGCGCCAGACTGTTTCAGGGCTGTAGTCGGCGGTGGACTCACGAGTGCCAACGGCCCTGCTTCTCGCGGGGGACGGTTCGCTTGCGCGGTGAGAAGAATGGTGAGGTGATGTTCCTTGGCCAACTCCTTGGCCCGGCGGACGGTCTCCGTGACAGCAGCGGTCAGGTTCCCATTCCCATTGTCCTCGCCGAAGTTCATTCTGAGGATATGATCCAGAATCACAAAACGAAACCCCCACTGGGCAGCTTGTGCCACATGGGCGGCAAATTGATCGGGCGTCACCCGACCCTGTTCCACAAAGTACAATTGCCCGTGATACCGCTCCCGGAGCCCGCTCACGGCCGCGCTGAGGCGCGCGGCGATATCTTCCGGCGCCAACTGAAGTTCTTGTGCAAGCCAACTCAGCTCATTCTCCAAGAGCCGAACCGGCGGAATATGTAAGGCCAAGGCAGCCAAGCGCAGCCACGCCTCCTCTGGCGGCATCTCTGTGGTCAACGCATAGATCCCCCAGCCATGGCTCGCCCAATGAGTAATGCAGTTCATTACGAAGGTGGTCTTGCCCAAGCCGGGGCGGGCGCCTAACACCACCATCATCGTGCGCCGCAGTTTGCCAAGGGTGGCGTCCAACGTTTTCCACGGCCAGACCGCCAACTCCGTCGCGGGCTGGTCGCGGAGCGCATTGGCCCTGGCAATTTGATCCGCCGTAATGCGGTCCCGATCCGCCGCCGATAAGCCGAGCGATCCAGCCTCGGCGAGGAGTTGCGCCGCCAAATGCTGGTAGACGGGCCCGTGCACAGGCTGATACCGTGCCACATTGGCGGCGATGGCCTGGACCTCCCCCTCCGGCAACGGTGGGCGGCAGCGCCGCTGGTTTACTGCAAGCAGCGCGATAGCAATCTCCTCCTGTTCCATTCCGCGACGCCGCATGGACCCGGCCAAACTCGTCAACGTGGTATTGCGTTCGCCGGGAGGGAGCGGCTCGCCCGAGGCCAGCACTACGGGCTCTAGTGTCCCACCGTTCCGGAGCCGCCCAACGATCCCAGCCGGGACAGAGAGCGCGTCGCTCGTCTTACCGCGCCACCGGTAGACCGTCCCACTGGGATGAATCGACGGGGGCATAATCACATACCCTGCATCGCCCCGGACATCCACATGCGGCGCGAGTACCCGGTTCGCGATGGACCCGCCACCAGGGTGCTGGAACCACAGATGCTGGCCGCGCGCTGTCAGAACCCGGAGCGTCGGAATGGCCAAGAGTCCCAGACGTTCGGCGGCCACAGTGCCCTCAGCCCCATCCAGATCAAACACCAGATGCCCTGTGCGCCCGGGCACCGCCGCAATGTTGTATTGAGGGTTCTCCTGCCACCAGCGCTGCACTTGCACTAGATCAGTCGTGGCATCCTTGAAGCCGTTCGGCGTGGCTGGTTCCTTTCCGTGGGCCCGGAGCGGGAAGATGGGCCAGCCCCGTTGGGCATAGGCAGCTGCGGCGGCTGCCAGATCAATCGACATCGCTTGGTTCCAAAAATGGACGCCGATAGACCCAGGGTTGGGGATTCAGGATCACTACGGCACCTACCACTTCTCCGGCTGCGACGATCAACCGCACCAGTCCGCCGTCAGGCGTCTCGGTTGGCGCGGCTGTCAGAGCTTCCGCCGTAAACACGGCAGGCTTCCCGTCATTCATAACTTGTCACTCGACGGAGATATTGGTCAGCCGTCTCCTCGGGTCTGGGCTCCCATTGGCTCCCGCCCCCACGCACTCGGATATGATCCCACGCGCTGAAGGTTGCGGCGAACCGAGCTAGACTAATGAAGTCTGGTGGCGTAGAGCGGAGATAATTGCCCAGATGACGCCTGGCCACTGCCACTCCGTGTTGCACATCCAACGGCCGGAGATAGCGCGCCATCATCCCTCCTGGAAGCACACTGCCCGGATACACCACGAGCCATTCCTCACAATACGGGCCGAGCCAATTGCCCCGCGGCTTCAGGGAGCCTTCTGGGCCTTTGGCTTTCTTGTGCTTGGTCAGTTTTGGTTTCCGAACCTTCTTTCGGAGCGCCATAGGGCACAATTCGCCCAGGGGTTTAGGTTCGCGATCTACACCTCACAGCAGACAACCAGCCCCTGACGCGGGTCTAGCGGACCTCCTCCCACAGGAACCTGCTACACTGTGCCGCTTCACCGCGGGCGCTGGGCAGGCGCCTATTTCTGGTTGCACCCACTGCGCGTGTTCTACTATGTTGGAAGGTTCAGCTGGTGGCGTCGCTCAGCCACCACTGGGGCATCGGCTGACCGGGGCCCCGCACCCGGGTGCACAACAAACCGGCGCCAGGATCCCGAAGGAGCCGTGGCGCCGGTTAGTGGAGCGTCAGTGTCGGTGGAACGTGCCGGTCATGAGAAACCCCCGAGACATCTGAGGCGCGTTTCCGCCCTGCCCGGCAAGCGTAGGCAGAGGCGAACCGTCAGACGCTCGGGGGTGCCCCGAGGTGCTTGCCTGAAGCTAATGGTGTACCGTCCGCCGCGTCTAGGTCGCGCAACCCAGAAAAATTGCGGCGTGGCTCCTACGGTAATAACTCGTCCCAATTTTGGAAAGGGGGACCGGGGCGGCGGCCATTCCAGCTGGACGCGGCCGCTCTTGCCTTGGTAGACCCCAGACCCAGCGACCCCGGTCCTGTCTCTTATCTCCTGAAGTCATCGGCTGTCACCGATGCCTTCATCAGATTCCGTTCCAAGGAGGAGTGGAAAACAAAGTCTGCGGGTCCCATGGCCCGCAATGGCCGTTTCTTAGATGGGTTCGGTGAAGCTGAGGAGGTCTCGGTTGATGGAGGATACCGTTTGGTACTCCGCCGGGCCGCATCGCTTGCAGCTTGACGTCGTTGCATGCCAAGAAGGCGGCTGGACTCGGTTGGTGCTTTGAGAACGTAGATGCCCGGCTCGGCTTTTCCTGTAATGTCAAACACCACAAGCCTGACCCAGGTGTTGGCTGGGGTAATGTAGCGACATGCTAAGTCGCCTTTGATCAGGTAAGAGACCGTTTTACTGATCAAGCTTCCGCCCACTTCGGGAAGCCGTTTTGCCGCCAGCACCACAGCACAGCGCGCGGGATTGCCCGGTTGAGCGTTACGGATGTCATCCGCAGTCACAACGATACCAATGTCCTCGGCCTGATCCTGCACCCATCGTACTTCTGGAAAGAGGCGCGTCAACGTTTGGGCACCCAAGCTATGCTCCCTCAGTTCCTCTACCCGCATTTTCTTTATCTCGTGCCCAGATAGGCGCGACATACACCCCCCTTTTAGGTTGGCAGTAACTCCCGGGCCCGCGCAATCTGGACCTCCAACTGCGCGGTGGCGTCCGGTCCCTCCTCCGCGGCCACCTTGCGGAGAATGGGCAGCCCGGACTCCACGCTGGCCGCCACCTCCGCGGCAGTAGCCTGACGGCCCTCCGCGAACCAGAGGATCCCGCGGGGTGGCCCGATATCCATGAGCCAAGAGCCCTTCCCGTCCGGCACCACCTTGTAGCTCTCACAGATCCAGACCAGCGCCACCCCGGGGTTGCGCATGATCCCTTCGCCGGGGACCGTGCCACCTTTCGGGAGGTTAGCGTCGCGCCGCTCCGCGCCCGGTCGGGACAAAAAGGGACAGGCTTGGGCAGAGAAGATGGCACAGGCCACGTGGGCAGGCGGATCCCCGGCCACGCGGTTCACCGCACACATGGGACCGATGGTGAACGCAAAGCGCGGGCCCAACCGCTTGCCACAGACCCAGCAGAGCCGATGGGCAATCGCGGCATTGCGCTTCCGCCCGTCCGCCACGCGGAAGTCCGGCTGACCGACCCCGGGCTCCGTGGCGCTGCCGTCGGCCAGGAACCACTGCACGAACCAGGGCACCGGGTAGCCGCGATGATCCACGGGGAGGGTCCGCATCGCGGCGGGCAACACGGGGAGACCGGGACGAAGCTTGGTCATTGGAGGTGGACCCGCTTAGCAAGCGCCGGGGTCGCCCGCTGGAGCACCAGCGTCGTCCCGTTGGCAGTGATCGTCAAGGAATAGAAGGCCGTATCGCCCGGGCGCAGCCCGGTCAGGGTCAGGAGCCGTTGGTGCGCGGGCCGCGATTCCGCTTGGAAATCCACCTGACACCCGGTCAGCACAACCAGGCTCATCACGACGGTCAACATCTTCACAAATGGTCCTCCCATGTGGGCTCTCCCTGTCGCAGCCATCCGCCCGGGAACCCGCCGCAACGTCCAGCAGGTCGGCGCCCCTCTCGGAGCGGGCCAGCGTGGTGATGGCTTTGAAGCAACGTTCCGTCCTCTGCGCTCAGCGTAGGTCAGCGTCGAAAGCGTTCCGCGTTCCGGTGGCTGGGGCCCAGCCTCAGCGTGTAATGGGTGCCCCGTTGGGTTGCAGACCCAAGTGCCTTAGCGTTAGGCGATAGGCTCGGTTTCGTGGTGAGCCTAGGCGGAGTTGAACCGCCATCCCTCGTCGTGTGTGACGCTGCGTTCTCCCGCTTCGCGACCGAAAAGCCCCTCCTGGGTGGTGTGCGCTACAGTCCCGGCAACACCGTGGTGGCGTTCTTGAGGCTCAGCTGACCGTCCAGCGCGCCCAAGACCGCCTCCAGGTGTTCAATCTCCTGGGCCAACACCTGCTCCTCAATGTTCACCACGACGTCCTGTGGCTTGGGGGCGGTCCCCGCCACGGCGACGGCGGAGACCACCGCGACGCCCTTGGCCAGCGCCTCCCGCCGCACCTGCTCAATGCGGACGCGAAGTCCGTTGAGGTACGTCCCGCGCTTGGGCGCCACTTCCCGGCGCCAGGTCAGCCAGTCCTGGAGGGAGCGCGTATCCCCGTTCACCGTCACCAGCGTGGCGGCGTTGGCCGCGAGGATGGCCCGGCGGATGGCGATGAGCCGGTCCTCCAGGTCCCCCATGGCCTGCTCCTCGGCCTTGATGTACGCGGCGGAGCCACCCTCGGCCACGATGGGATCCTTGAAGTATTCCTGGCGCGCCAGGTACTGGGTGATGGTTTCGCGCTTCTTGGCCAGCCGCTTGTCGATGGTCTTGACCTCGGCGAGCGCTTCCGTGATCGTCAGCGACATTCCCTTTTCTCTCCTCTCAGGAAAACCTTACCGTGCCCCGCCATACCGCACCAAGCCTCGCCCGACCTCACCGCACCCGGCCGGACCCTGCCTCGCCCAGCCCGACCCACGCCTTACCCCTAACCACGCCCGACCGCACCGGACCTGACCATACCAAGCCCCGCCCGAGCTGACCGGACCAGAACCCTGCCATACCACACCCGACCGTGCCTTGCCCCGCCCAGCCGGACCACGCCCTACCACACCCTACCACACCGCGCCCTGCCTAGCCTTACCACACCGTACGATACCATGCCGCACCCGGCCGGACCAAGCCCAACCCTGCCTAGCCTTGCTCAACCCAGCCTCAGATCTACTCCGTCAACAACTTGAACCCCGCCACGGTGAAGCGACCATAGGTGGGCCGATGATCGCAGAGCCCGGCAATGAGTCCCGCGGAGTTGGCCAGCTTGGTCAGCAGCTCCGGCGTCACGTAGTGGGGCAGCGTCACCAGGACGATGAAGCTGAGGCGCCAACCCTCCTTGAGGGCTGGACGGACCCGGGTGATGCCTTGCCGCTGCACCGGCGCCCGTCGCTTGTCCTCGTAGTCCCACTCCTTGCGCCGCGGCTCAAACGGGGCCACGTCATCCAGGGGAATGATGGCGGCCTTGACCAGATCCCGGAGCGACTTGCGCGGGCTCCGCGGGTCGCTCTCATAGCGGGCCGCCTCTTGGAGTGCCGCGGTGAAGTTCATCCCCGGCACGCCCAGGGTCCCGTCCGTCATCCGGTACACGTAGGACTCCAGGTTGTCGGTTTTCTTGGCCTTGCTCCCTTTGGCCGACGCGCCCTTCTCCTTCACCGCTTCCACGTCCCAGCGGTGGAAGAGGATCGGGGCCACGCCCACCACGGAGATCCGCGCGCGATAGGGCTGTTGCAGCGCCACGGCCTCCTTCCCACCGTTGTCCGTTTGCTTCGCATCGAGTCCGATGCGCTCAGTCGCTCCTGCGGGCGCTTTCATGGAAACCTCTTTCAAAGGAGAAGGGATACCACACCTGGCCTCGCCCCACCTCACCACACCTAACCAAACCTGGACGCACCAGACCCTGCCATGCCAAACCGAACCACGCCGAACCGGACCCGGCCTTGCCACGCCGCACCGAACCCCACCACACCCAACCTTACCACGCCGTGCCGAACCGAGCCGCACCTTGCCTAACCCTACCCTGCCTGACCAGGACCTGCCGCGCCATACCGCGCCGTACCCTACCTGACCGGACCGTGCCTTGCCAGACCAAACCTGAACCCACCGTGACAGGACCGACCGAACCTAGCCACACCGCACCACGCCGAACCTCACCCCACCTTGCCCCACCGGACCATACCCGAGCACACCACGCCCGAGCCAGGCCACGCCTCACCATACCGCGCCGTACCCAACCTGGCCTTGCCCCGCCGCACCGTACCACACCAAGCCACGGCTCGCCTCACCGCGCCGCGCTCAGAATGGTAAATCATCATCCTCCGCCTCTAGGATGAGAGCATCACGCCGCTGCTGTTCTGCTTTCAGAAGCTCCACCACCGGTCGCCACACGGCTGGTCGTTTGACCTTGGTGGTGAGTGCCAGGATCATCGCCTGCAAGCGGTCTGGCGGAATCTCGCGAACGCTTTTTCCGGACCAACCCTTCAATGCCTTGGCGCGTGGTAAGAATGGTCCAAGGGTTCGATCCTCCTGCTCTTGCTTCGGGGGCTGGCGCTCACTCGGGGGCGCAGCCGCCTCGCCCGGATCCGCTTCCTCCGCCGTGGTAAAAATCTCGTCCGCGGCTGTGGCCACGATCACCGCTTGGACAAAGGCCCGCTTCCCAGCCCGCGCCACCACGTCATTGAGCGCCGCACGCCAGTCCGGTTTGGTCTTGACGCGACTCTCTCCTTGCTCATCCTTCTCAATCACCGCGCCATACTTGCGCTGGGTCCAAATACTCCGGAACCCGGCCTCGGCGGTGGAGCAGCTGCCGACGGCGGAGCCGACCTGGCGCCGATAGTTGTCCAGCAACGTCACCTCCACCGTCTGGCTCACGAAGTCCGCCGTCTCCGTCCCGCCCACCAGCTTGGTCTCGCCTTTGGCGTAGCGGAACAGCTGGGCGAGCTTCTCGCCGCCGCGCTTGGTGAGGGCCTTCTGCTTGCTCCCGGGCACGACGTAGTAGTCATGGAGCTTGCCTGGGGCGGGAGCGCCCTTGCTGTCGTACTCCGCTTCTTGGAGGTACTCACGGACAAACTTGAGCAGCGTGTCCCGCTGAATCTTCCACCAGGCCAGTTGCTTCTCCAGATCCAGCGGCCGCTCCAGCATCGCGGCTTCTAGCGCCAGCCCGCGCGGCACAGCCGTCTGCGACTGCTGATCCCAGACGTGTCCCGTCGGCACCAAGCCCTGGGCCTGCGCGGCGGCGGCATCCAACAGTGCCTTCACCTCGGCCTGTGCTGAAGGCTTCTCAGTAACGGTCTTGTTGGTCACGCTCCTCCTCTGGTTGGGCCGAACCAAACCACGCCACGCCACACCAAGCCGAACCCGGCCTCACCGCGCCGCAGGTTAGGCTTCACGCGGCCTTCACTCCCAAGCGCTGAAGCGTCTGCGCCTCCAACCGCTCTCGGAGTTCTCCAACGTACTGCGTGCGCCGCGTCTCCGGGAGGACGCGCAGAGCCCGCGCTGCCAACCGGCGGCAGCGCGCGGAATGAAACTGGCGCTTGCGGCCACGCCGCGCCGGATCCTCCTGAAACGTCACGGCGCACCCGGGCCGCGCACAGCAGAGGCCAGACACGAGACCATGAGGCATAGGCGCAACGGACCTCCTTGGGGCGCTCCCCCGGAGGGGCACCTTGGCCCGTCCGGTCCCTCTACGTTACTATAGAAGGGGCGCGGAACGGTAGGGGTCGTAAATTGTGTAATATGTTGATATTACATATGCTTTAGACCTTTAGGCTTAGGTAGGGAGTCCCCTAAGCTATGGCCTCCCTTTACTTTCCATTGCTTCCCTATTACCTTCTATTCGGTGACCGGATTGGCCCCGGGTAGCCTAACCTCCCGCGGAAGCTCTCATTAGCCAGTCCCGTCCCTAGGGGGATGGCAGCAGTGCCGCAGCGGGGCTGGCCCCGCAAGACCTCCGATCCATAGCGCGAAGCGAACGTACCGACCCCGCAGACGGCGTGTTGCTCACTCAAGGGCTCTGGCTCCGGCTATCCCGCAGGCAGCGCTGGACAAGCGAAGGGGAATGGACCCCAGGCGGCGTCGGTCTCAGATGGTCAGCGGCGGAGTACCAGTCCACAGCCGCGGTCCGAGGGAACACTCGCGCGAACGATCAATGGCCATAGAGGCCGGGGTGCAGATCCCGGAGCCTCCCAGCAGTGGGGTGCAAGGTCCCCGCGTTGGCCTTCCTCTTCTACGTCTGTAGTGCTCTCAGCGTATCGTGTAACCCCTCAGAAGGAGGAAGCAATGCCTCGTCCCCCGAAGAGCATCACCGTGGCCGAGCTGATCGAGATTCTGCAAGACCAGGACCCGGAGGCCCGCGTGATGTTTGCGTGTGACTACGGTGACCACCATCACACCAAGCAAGTTCTGACCATTGATGGCGAGCTAGAGCCGTTGCTGATTGAGGAGAGTGGCTACAGCCAGAGCGGCTGGGCCGTGGTAGAAGATGATGGTGATGAGGACCGCGACGATGAGGCGCGGCCGACGGTCTTGGTGCTCACATGATCCGTACCTTCACAGACCTGACGGAGTGGAAGGCCGCGGCGGATGCGCGCGGCCTCTTTCTCTTTACTGATCACGAGGATGAGCCGACCGCACAGGATGCGTTCCAGGGCACCGAAGCACGGGAACCTGGCGCCCAGATGGACGGGGATGGCTACACGCCGTGCGTCGGGTGGTGGAACCCGCCGGGAGCCCGCTGGCCCGGCTCGCGCCAGATCGGATGGCTGGCCGACACCGCAGACGAGTTCCTGCAGTTCATTCAAGACCTCTAAAGCGTACCGCGTACCCAGAGGAGGATCCATGACCACGACGTTTCCGGCCACTGCGAAGCAGCTGGCCTTCATTCAGCGACTGGTGGCGGAAGGCCGCGGCGCGGCGCCCACGGGGGACCTCTCCCGGACGGCGGCGAGTCAGGTGATCGAGCAGCTGTTGGCCGCGCCGCGTCCGACGGTGACCGTCCCCACGATGACGGCGGTGACGGAGCCCGGGATGTACCGGGCTGCGGACGGCACCATTCACAAGGTCCAGCGCTCCAAGCAGGATCCTACCCGACTGTACGCCAAGCGCCTCGTCCAGATCACCGGGCAGCGCCTCCGCGACGCCGACGCCGAAGTGGTCCAGTGGGAGTTCCAATATGCGCCCGGGGCCATCCGGACGCTTCAGGCCAGCCAGCTCCTCTCTCTGGAGGAGGCCAAGGCCTTCGGGATCCGGTACGGTATCTGCTGTGTGTGTGGGGCCTTCCTGAAGGACGCCACGAGCGTCAGCGAGGGTATCGGTCCGGTCTGTGCCAAGCGCCAACAGTGGAGGGACTAAGAAAAAGAAGAGGCTGGCTCATCCCCGAGGGAGAAGCGGAGGCATAAGCGGGTAGCGCCCCGCGGGGTCCTCCGGAGTCAGCAAGTCCTGTTGAGCGTATCGTGTACTCCTACAAGAGAGGATCCGGTGAAGATTCCGTTTCACTACTCGCTGCGGCGTGCCTTGGCCGTGCTAGAGTTGATTGACCTCCCCAAGGTCCTGAAGGATGAGGTCTGGGCGGAGGCGTTTGACAATGGCCGCGAGCAAGGGCTCGCCATTCACGTTCAGGGACGCGGGACCGCCATCCCCACGATCCTCTTCCTGGCGCAGAACCGGAACAGTGATGCCACGGTCGTCTATCTGGACCGGGACATTCTCGGGACCCGCAACATGCCCAGCGATGAGGCTTGGCGCGTGGCCACCTACTTCCCCGACGGGGAGGAGCGGAAGGCTGCGGCCTACATTCTCGCTACCATCCACTCACTGATTTCTACAGGAGGTTCCAAATGAAACCGACCCCATCCCTTTTCCTCGCCGCCTGCGTGGCGGTGATGACGGCCTGTGGCTCCGCCACGGGTCCGGCGGTGCCACACGATCCATTCGGCGCCGTGATCCTAGACTGGTCCGCGCTCACGTCGTACATGGACAGCAGCGTCACATACCCCGATAGCTTTGGCGTGTCGGTTGATGCGCGCGTCTACGGCCCAGATTCCGTTACGCTGATTGGGGACCAGGTTACCCGTATCCGCTTTGTCAATGGTATCGTGGGGGACTTGGACAAGTGTGGGGAGGTGTTGGAGACCGACGGATACGTCGCCCATGAGCTCGTCAGAATCGATATGGTCATCAGCACGCATCTGATGGCTGACCCGGCGTCCTCTGGGCCAGGGTTTGCGGCGCCGACGGACACGGTGGCCCGCTACGTCAGTGGACTCTGGGACCCGTTGAACTCACCGAACCCGGCCTGGGGCACGGACCGCGATCACTTTCTGGTCTGGCGTCTCAACATCACCGACTTCACACCGCTGGCGCCCAGCACGATCGCTCCCGCCACGGCAGAGGCACAGGCACCGTACATTAACTCGCAGCCATGGTACAACACCTGCAATGGGACGGCGGTGATCCCGTGACCGTCCCCTACTGGAACAACCGCCGCTTGGCGGAGGTAATCGGCCTGAACGTGAAGGCAGATGTTCTGAGTGATACGCTGGTGCTCCAGGCCATTGAGCACGGCCTCCGGGAAGCTCATGCCGCGGGCTTCACGGCGTTTCCCCACATTGCGGCGAGCATCGGCGTGGCCCTGGACAAGGCCGGGTACCGGGTCGTCAAGGTCCACAAGGAGGAGGAGCCGCAGACATGAAGACAATACTGCTGCTGCGCAACAAGGCCATGGCACGGAAGCTCGCCAGCGGCGAGGCGCTCGACCTGGCCTCCTACTGGACTGGCGTGAAAGGCCCGGACGGCGTGCGGTTGTACCGCCTGCCGTCCTCCCTCCAGATTGAGGGAAAGAACTTGTGTGATGCCCAGCACGAGGAGTGGATCTGGTCGGTGGGACGCCGGAAGGCGCCGCCCCACGAGGTGTTTGCCTCCACCGACACCCGCTTCTATAGTAACCCGGACTGGGAGTGCCTTTGGCTCCGGTAGGAAGTTCGCGTGATGCGCTCAGTGGGTAGAGCGGCGGTCAATCCTAGGAGAAGGCCGCGCAGCATCATCGTGGGTTCGAGTCCCACCACGCGAATTGGTCAGGGCTGCACCGTCACGTCCCTCCAGAAACGTCCCGTCGGGGGCCAATCCCGGCGTGACTACCTTGGCGGTGTAGTCCTGGACTCTTGGCGTATCGTGTACTCTCTTGACTGGAGGAGCCTGTGGCCATCTACCCCACCGATCTGGACCACCCGCGAACGCATGTGGTCTGGACCAAGACCTTTGCCCTGTTCGGGGGCAAGTTCACGCTCCTCGCTGCTTACAAGACCTATCCGAGTTGGGCGGGCCGTGCGCTGCTCCCCAAAGGCAGCGCGGAGGCCAAGGCCAAGTTCGGCACCAGTCCGGACCAGCCCCGCACCATCGCCAGCGTTACCATAGCGACCTATACGGCGACGGGCCGCTCCGTCATTACGCCAGAGGACGTGGTGAACTACACGGGCGCCATCGTGGCCGAGCGCGTGTTCACTGACAAGGATCTGACCGAGGCAGAAGTCCGCGCCGTCAATTGGCTGAACGAGAACCGGCCAGACTGGCTGGAGGCTCCGTGACCTGTCCCTGCGGCCAGCCGCTCCACTACAGAGAACCGTATGTCCAGGAGCTGGTGGAACGGATTGTGCAGCGGCTTGGGCCCGATATCGCCATCACTGCCCTGGAGACGGGCCGGACCTGGTTGGTGCCGCGCCACTACATTGCGTTACACGGGCTCAACAGCGCGGATCTCCCGGTGCTGGCGGACGTGTATGGCTTTCCAGAGGTCCCATGAACAATCCGACCAATACGCTCCTCGTCCTTTCCCACGAAGTGTGTGTCTGCGGCCATTGCCGCTGCGATCATGCACTGGGGTTCGAACACTGTCTCCGCTGCCGCAAGACGCCGTGTGCCCGGTATACCTGGCCCGGATCCGGCGCCCAGCTTCCGGCGTCGCATACGCCACGCCAACGCTTCAAGTTCCCCCGAAAGGCGGTGGGCTCATGATGCAGGATCCCCGAGATGTTGCGGAGTTGCTGGCCCGGCTCGTCCGGTCCGGTACCGGCGGGGAAGCCATTGCTTCGCCCCCGCGCGTCTCCGCAGGCTTGGTCCCGACGCAAGCCGCCTTCACCGTCGAGACGGTGGAGGGCAAGCACTTCCGGGTCATCATCCTGGAAGAGCGGCGCCGCCCGGGGCGGTGGCCGTTTCCGCTCCACCGTCCTCCAGTACCTCCCAAGGCTGAGCCATGGGAGCCGGATCCGCGGGACTAGCCCCGTGAAGATCCTGGTATGCGGGGACCGCGACTGGACGGACCGCGGCTTGATCTTTACCATTCTGGATTGTCTGCGGGACGGCAGCCATGTCACGCTGATCGAAGGTCATGCGCGGGGTGCTGACCAGGCCGGTCACGACTGGGCAGTAATGCGTGGGATAGACCTCTGCTGCTGTCCAGCGGACTGGCGGCGATACGGCCGTGCGGCAGGTCCCATCCGCAATCGCCAAATGGCCGATCTGGCGCCGGATCTGGTCGTGGCCTTTCACGATCACATCGAGACCTCCTTGGGGACCGGGGACATGCTCCGGGAGGCCGCGCGGCGCGGAGTACCCTATGCCCTTGTCTGGCACGAGGGATGGAGAGACCCATGACCACCCGAGCAACCGCCAAGCCCCTCCGCCGCGTTGTCAATGGGATGCGCGCCGGAGAACTCACCGTCGAGATCCGGGACACCGAGGTCACGCTCCGCCCGTTCCATTCGCGCCGGGGCGGCGCCGGGGAAGTCACCGTGACCTGGCTGACTATCTACACTGACGCGATCCTGCGTCGGGATCTCAAGCCCCGGCGTCGACGCAGACTAGTCATTCCTTAAGCGTATCGTGTACCCAAAGGAGGAATCACATGACGAGCATTTCCTACCAGTACCATGGGGCCAACGCTGATTGTCCAGATGTGCAAAATGGCCGATGGCCCCGTTGCCTGGGTCATCCCTCTGTCCTTCCAAAGGCAGAGGAGACCACCGCCGAGGACATCCGGAACGCGCTTCAGTTGCTGGGGCAGATTCCGGATCACCCCTTGACCCGGGAAGAGTTGGTGGATGCGGTCCGGGCCGTGCTCCCCCGGACTAAGGCCCTCCTTCACCGCGCGCTAACACGGGAGGAGGGACGATGAGAACCCGCGATATCATCGGCAAGCGCATCGTCGCCGTGCGCCTGAACCGCTTCAACACCGGCCGTAGCACGGGCAACGGCGGTAAAGCATGGAGCTTTGACCCCACGTTCGTTCTGGATGATGGCACCGCGGTCTCGTTCGTGGTGGACGAAACGGAAGTTGGCGAGTATGGCATTCACATTGTGGTCTCGAGGCCCGCACGTACCGCGAGGAGGATCCAGTGAAGCTCCGCAATGAGACCCGCTACCACACCCGTGTCCTCCGGAGCCTGATCACGGCGGTGTACCGGGTAGTGGCCAAGGCGGAAGGGACCGCACGCTGGTGGCCCCGGCTGATGGTGTATGTTCAGTACCGCCGGGCGGAGACGTTCCGCGAGGGCAAGGCCCACCTCCACGGCGGTCCGATGTGGCTGATGCTGCCCAAGCCCGGTCGCCAAAGCCGCTACATGCGGGTCAACGGCCAGCCGTACGAAGAGGGGGCGGAGCGGATCCCCAACCTTGTGGATACCATCGCCCATGAACTGCTCCACTGCTACGGCTATACCCATGGGCAGTTCCAGACCACCTCCTATGACTTCACGCGGCTCCTGGCCCGCTTCGGCGGTACCGAGGCCCGGTTGCCGGAGCGTCCACCCGCCGCACCGCGGCCGCGCCGAAACCTGATCCAGGAGCGCTACACCCGACTCTTGGCGCGCCAGGCTGCCTGGAAGCAGAAGCAGCACCGGGCCGATCAGGCCCTCGTCAAGATCCGTCAACAGCTGCGGTACTATGAGCGCAAGCTCGCCGCCAAATCATCCGCCTCTCAACCGGAGTAGACCCCATGACCACCACTGCCCTTGTCCCGACTGAGGACACGGCCCTACGCGAGGTCCAGCGCGAACTCACCACCTTCCGCGACGCCGCGGTCGACGCCGTGACGGATACGCGGCGCCTCCAGCTGGCCGTAGCCACCGTGGACAACCCGCCCTCTGCCCTAGACCGGGTTGTGCTGACGGCGGAGACGGGGAGCGGCCCCATGCCGCTCCGGCTCCTCGCAGGCGCGCACGATCAGCTGGCCGAGCGCGTCGGGATCCCGAAGGACTACTACCAGCGCATGCTCACCGAGGCGCCGGGGCTCCTCGCCACCAACGTCAATCACTGGTTCCGGTCCCAACCGACCAAGCGGCTGCTCCGGATGCTCAAGCCGCTGACCCCGGAGGATCAGGCCACCCACGCCGGGCTCCACACCAACTACGCGGTCCGGGCCATCCTGTCCGACCGCTACCGGCCCATCGATCACGGATCCCTCCTCAACACGGTGCTCCCCGTGGTAGCGGAGCGGCAGCTGACCGTGACGCAGTGGAAACTCACCGAGCGGCACCTCTTCCTCCGCTTCAAGGCCCCGTCTCAAGCCTTGGGCCAGATTGTCGCCGCGGAGGTATTCCGGGACGCGCCGTTGTACAAAGGCTTCAACCTCCAGGATGTAATGGCGGAGGTGATCGGCTTCGGCGTGGCGCTCCGCAATTCGGAGACGGGGCACGGGGCCTTCGTTCTGGATCCGACGTTTGAGGTGGAGCGCTGCCTCAACCGGATGGTCATGGACCTCTACAGCCGGGTCCGCGTCATCCACATGGGCGGCCAAAAGGACGAGGATGACTCCTTCTACCAGGCCGACACCAAGGCCCTGGACAACGCCGCCATCTTCCTGAAGGTCCGTGACCGGATGCGGGCGTTGTTCTCCGGGGATACCAAGCAGAAGGCGGCCGCGGTGGTTGCGAAGCAGATGGGCGTGCCACTGATGCTGCCGGAGACCGTGGGCCAGTTTGAGTTTGTGGAGAACCTGGCCCAGACCTTCGATCTCACGGAGGCGGAGCAGAAGGTGCTGAAGGAAGAGGTGGTGGCTGAGATGACCACCACGGGACGGCCGCTGACCCCGTTCACCGTCTCCCAGGGGCTGACGGCCACCGCCAAGCATGCCGACAACATCGAGCGGCAGGAGGAGTTGGAGCGGCTCGGCTGGCGGGTGCTGGAGGATCCGATTGAGAAGTTGCTGAAGGCTGGAAAGGCCAGCCGCAACTAAGCGAGGTTGGTTAGCGTGCCGCGGCGGTTGGGTGACCAACCGTACAAGGCCGGTGATACGCGAGGCCCCGTGGCATCACGGAGCCGCCTGCTGCATGCTCGCGTCGGTGGCAGGACGCTAACTCTCCTGGTGGGTGGAAGGATCCCTGTGGGCACAGCGTCCCACAACGCACCCACCAGCGTAGCTCGGATTGGCCTAGACCGATGAGGAGAACGGTGCGAAGGGACACCTACGTGAAACGGGCAAGCACCCCGCCAAGCGTATCGGGTCGTCAGCACCAATGGAAAGGGTGGGTGTCGCTGACGGCGGGCCCGCTGCCAGCGCACAGTAGTCGGTCTAGGCTGTTGGTTTTGCGCGCGAAGCTCACCAGACGAGCACCGGTGTGCCAAGCCGGAGGTCGCGGGGTCGCACCCGCCGCGCGCTCTTGTTGATGTGCCGCAAGGCCGGTGCACATGGCCGTAGACGGGGCCTCATTGCCCCGGAGACGTAACAAACGAGCCATCGCCTTCGCTTAGGCTACGTCGAGCGGAGGACATCAACGTCGTTTCCTCTAATGAGGATGCCCCTCGTGCCGAAGAACCACCTACCAGTGGCGGAGTTGGAGCGCCTGGCCAAGTGGTACGCGGGGATTGCCGCCGACTGGCGGGCCCGCGCGGCGCGGCTGGGCGCGGGCCCGCGTCGTCAGTCCCTGGAGCAACTCGCCGCCTATACCAAGGCCCAACAAGCCGCCGACACGGCGCGCCGCTACGCGCTCCGCGCCGAAGCCCGCAAAGGAGAACGTCCATGAAGACAAAGAATGGTCAACGGATCTACAGCCCCAAGTTTCGGGCGAAGGCCGCACCAAACCCTGGACCGGGCTCTTCACGCGCGAAGGGGATTCTGTATTGGATCGAGGCCTTTATGTTTCGGGGAACCGGAATAGGGCCATCGATCCGCGTGTTTCCGACCGTGTATGATGCGGAGGCCGCGCGCGACGTGCGCGTCCCTTGGAAGGATGACGTGCTGAACGCAGGCTCCAATGCCTCTGGCCCCTAAGCCCCGGGCAGGCGTGGTGTGGTATTTGGACACCACCAAGTTGAACCATGCCGCCGCCACGCTGACGCTCCCGGATCCTCCGGCCCCGGATGGGGAGGTGCGTCCCTTTGTCTGTCTCTCAGCCCGCGCCGGGACCAGTACCTGGGCCGAGATCACCACTCAACCCCGGCCCTACCGCTTGGAGCTAGCCGTCGCGTGGCTGGTCACGCGCTCCGGTTCCCTGCTCCAGGGCGGCACGCGCTCATGGCTCAACGGAGCCGTGTATGTCGGGGAGGATGAGGCCTTCTGCGACGCAGTGGCCAACACGAGTGACAACCAGTTCAGTGCCGCCGCGGTGGCGCGGATGCTGGCGTACCTCCAGCAAATCACCGACCACCGCCGCCCCAGTTGACGGAAGTTCCGTCGATGGGCGCTAGCAGGCCTCGCCGCCCCGTAGCGTGGGCCAGGCGGTGGGCCGTATATTCGGGCGGAGCGGCGCCCGAACCCCACGGAGGCACGGAGGCAGCCATGGCAACCAACATCGGCGTGGACATCCACAAAGCCAGCATCCCGGCGGCGCCGGATGGGGCCAGCGTCCCCTACGCCACCGCCGACGACCGGGGCGTCCAGGGGAAGGCCGCGGACGCCGCCAGCGGCGGCCGCCTCATCGACGGCAAGGGCTTCCTGGCCCACGAGCTGGTCAGCAGCGATGGCTCGGACGCGACGGATGCCACACCCATGGTCGGGCAACAGAATGCCGTGACCGACGCGCATCACAGTGGCGTGGTCCACAACGAGTCCGGCCTCATCTTGGCCGGAGGGGCCAAGCTTCCCGGCGGATCCGCCCCGAAGCAAACAGGCGAGATCGATGCCGAAGCTGGGGGCCCCAAGCAGCCCGGCATCGCCGACGAAGGTTCCCGCCCCACCTAAAGTTGACGATCCCAGCCGTGCCGGTCCCGAGCGAGTCCCATCTCACCTCAACAGGACCGACGGGTCTGACGGTAGAACCCGCCCCGGGAGCCCATCCTCGGGGCGGTTGTTATTCCTACGGTTGACACCCCCACCCAGCAATCACCGCCAGCACCAACCCCCGGTTCACCGCCGCGCCCGCGCCCGCCGTCACCTGCCACCCGCAGCGCCGCCGCTGCACCTGCAATCCCACTTTCAGGAGAGAATCAGCCCGTTGGCCGCGCGTCACCGCGTCCCCGAGCAGTCGCTGGAGACTATCGGCCCGGAGACTGCCGGCCACCGCGGCCTGCTGATACTGGTCGGCCTTGGCGCTGCACGTCGCCACCACCGCTTCACAGGCCGTGAGCGCCGGGCCCGCGACGCCTGGCTTGGTCTCAAGTGAGTCCAGGGTCCGTTGTTGGGCCTGTTGCACGGTATCCAAGGAGTCTCCGCGGCGCGTCTTGGCCGTGGCGATGAGGCCGAGTTTGGTGATCACCACTTGAGCGGTCTTGAGCCGCTGAAGCCACGCGGGACCGCTCGCCACCTCCGCACGGGATCCCGCGGCCCAGGCCGCGAAGGCGGGGCTCTGGTTGAGGAGGTGGAGAATGAGGAGGACACCCGCTCCGAGCCCCACCACAAGGCCTACGCTCAGATGAAAGGGGCGACTGGCTTGTTGCAAGAACACCACCGGACCTCTGCCGGGTGCGGTCATTTGGAAATCTCCGTTGAGGGAATCCCTTGCCGAATCCGGGCCACGCGCTCTTGGCGGAGCTGTTGCCGCACCAAGGCGTAGTCCGCCCCGAGGCTGTCCACCATGGCCGACAAGCGCTGGGCTCGGGCCAGGGCATCGGACAGGACACGGTAGAAGGCCTCTTGATGAGAGTAGCGGAGCGCACTGGACCAGCCTGCCCCAAAGGCCACCAGCATACAGAGGAGGCCCGCCCCAAAGGCGACCGCCAGTGGGGTGTAATTGGGGCGCCGCTTTGGCCGCGGCGCGGATTCGCGTTTGGGCAATTCTAAGGGACGGCGGAGTGGTAGCACCATAGACACCTCCCGCAAGTGTCAGATCACCCGCAGCAACCCGAGCGCTAATTGTCGGAGCCGGGACACACGGCCCACCCACGTGGGGAGATAGGGAAGCCGGGCCGGATAATGCCGGACCACCGCCCGGTCATAGTCCATCCGCAACCACAGAACATCTTCCAGGGTGGCCCGAGTCGCCAGCACCACGGCCGCCAGCGTCTGCGGCCCCACCACCCCGTCCTGCTTCACATCCAGCACTCCCTGCAAGAGCACGTCCCCTTCCAGCACGCCGGAGTTGACGGCCATATCCAGCGTCGCGAGCGCTAGCGGTCCGCTCCAGTCCCCGGGCGCCGCCGCCACCTTCTCGCACTCCGCGGCCGCCCAGTATTGGGCGTGGTAGAACGTTGCCACCCAGGGCTGGGCCCAGGTGAGCTCGCGCACGCTCGGCGGTGCCTCCGGTGGCCGTGCCGCCCACCCGTCCCAGGCCGCTTGGGTGATCCCGCAGCGGGTGGGCACCGGATCCTCGACGTAACGCGTCCCCTCCTCGCGCTGGAGCCACGGCAAGACCACGGTCCGGAACAGTGTGTCTGGCGTCACGCCTTCCCCCCGGGGAGGACGCTCCGCACCTTGTCCACCAACGCGGCAAAGGCATCCCGGCTCACCAGATTGTACCCGCCGCCAATGAGCAAGAGCGGGAACCCATACTGGCGCACAAACTCCATCACCGACAAACCGGGCTGTGGCGGGGCGGGCGGATGGAGCGCGAGAGCAAACGCCTCCCACAAGGCCGGGAGCGCGAAGACCAGCCCTATCACCATGAGGGCAATTCCTAGCCTCGCTCGCCCGTACTTGGTCTTGGCTTGGAGCGGCGCATGGGACTGTGGTGGCTGTTGTGGAGCCGTCATCTGTCAATCCTCCATTGAGGTGAGGTTCACAAACTCGGCGGTTCCGTGGTCCCGGCGGTACTCTCAGCGAGGAGATCCGTGACCATCCCTTGGACCGGTGTCCCCAGGGCACTCCATTTGGCTTGGGTGATGGTGGTAGGATCAAACTGGCGCACTATCTCCCGCACCCCACCCGTCATCGGATTGGTAATCTGGATCCGCAACACATAGGCAGCTGCCATACAATCCGTCCCTCCCTTAGAGAACCATCACTTGAACTGTATCCAATGTTAAGGTGCAGGCCCCTACCACAAGGCCCCGAATGTCCAGCAGCAGATCGGCTCCCAGGTTCTCCGTTCCTGTTGCCCGTTCATGGAACATATTGACCCCTGTGTTGTTGTTGCCCAGAGATTTTATGGAGTTGGCCACTTGCACTGAGGCTCCAGTTGTGCGTGTCAAGATACACCGGACAAACCAAAGCGTTCCCGTAGCCACTGTGATGGTGTGAGTCATGAAGACCGTGTTCCCCAACTTGATCTTGACCGTCCCGCTCGTGCCCCCAGCCACCTGTCCCTGGAGCTCGATGATGAGGGCCCGCTTGTTGACGCCCAGCGTGTTGAGCTTGATACTCTTAGAGCTGAGCGACACCTCAGTGATGGACGTGGTGCTTTGGTTGGCGTCCTGGTGGATGGTCCGCGCGAGGGCTGAGAAGTAGGTCGAGTCATGCACATACAGGCTGTGGTTCGGATCCCCCACGTATTCCAGCTCGCCCTCCGCCGCGTTGGCCTCCGGCGTGAGCCCGGTCAGCGGCTCCAGGTAGGCGTGCGGCTGCTGGTCCGTCCCGTCCGACGTGGCCGGCAGCCGGAGGCCCCGCCGTGCCTTCCCCGCCGCCGACGAGGAGGTCCACGTGACGGCGTAGTTGTCCGTCCGGTAGGACGCCGCGAAGCAGAGCACCCGTCCCGTGCCGGACGGGTCGGTCGAGAACCCGGCCACCTGCACGTTCAGACGCAACCGGAACCACACGTGGGTCGGCGCGTCCGTAACCACGATCACCGGGCTGTACGTGGCAAGCACCTCCGTCGTGGTCGTCGAATCGACGCTCCAGGACCCGGGGGCCTGGGTCCAGCTCGTCCCACTGTTGATGGAGTACTCGACGTAGACGGTGGCCGTGCAGTCGCGCTCGATGCTCCCACCGCCGTTCACCTTGGCACCCACGCGGAACGTGACGGTGTACTTGTCGTCGTAGGCGTCGACGTTGTCACCCTCATTGGTGGGGTCGCCCAGTTTGCACCACAGACGGCTCGCTGCGATCACGTCGCCGCTCGTGTTGACGTTCTGGGTGAGGGTGTTGATGCCATTGTCGGCGCCGTCCGGGTCGGTCCACCCCTTGGAGCCCGCCGTCAGGCCCACATCCTTCGAGGATCGGGCCGTGAGCACGATGCCCGCCGGGCTGGTGTGGCTCCCCAGCAGCGCGGCAAGGTTGTTGGTCCCGGTCCCGGCGTCGCCCCAGACCTCGACATTGTTGTTCTGGAGCATGACCCGGTTCATGCTCGTGTCGCCATAGTTCCCGGTCACCGAGTGTTGCAGGGTGCGGAACAGGGCCCCGCCGAGCGCCAGCAGCTGGCCGTTGAAGGTGGCGAGCCCGCTCACCAGTAGGGAGACGGCGCGGATGATGGCGTACACCACCAACCGCCCCAGGCTGTCAATGGTGAGCGAGAGCCTGACACAGTGGCCGGTGTTCGGCGTGTCCGTCCCGGCAAACGTGCTCCCGTTCAGCGTAAAGTTGTCGGCGTCGACCACGGTGATCGTCCACGGGGTCCCCGCCGGACTGTTGGCCGCCGTCACGCCCAGGTGGCCATGGATCACCACCGAGTCCCCCGTGGCGTAGCCGTGCCCGGTAATCTTGATGTTGATGAGCCCACCGGACGTGCTCGCCGCCTCCACGAGCTTGGGCGTCTGCCCCAAGCGCATAAAGAACGACGTGGCGGGGAAGTCGATGAAGCTCTGCATCCCGTCGACGGTGTCGGGATCCGCCACGCCGGTGGAGAAGCGGAGCGCGTAGAGGGAGTTGGGCGGGGGCACGTCATAGAGCGCCCCGAGCCCGATCCGGAGGTAGGCGTCATCGAACCGCGCCACCGTCCCGGTCCCTGTGGCGTCAATCTCCGCTATCAGCCGGACAAACTTCTTGCCGGCGGGGACCAGGTACTGGCCCTGCACAAACACCCACCCAGCCGTGTTCTGGTTCGGCGTGGAGACGGTGACCGGCGCGCCCTTGTCCTTGTCGGTGGCCTCCAGCGTGTACCGCACATTGGCGGTCCCGGACTCGCGGTAGATCCAGCCACCAAACTGGACCAGGTCGTTCTGGTTCACCTCGAAGTAGCGGCTCTTGCCCACGTCATCCCCAGGCGTCACTTGGGCGGCCACGCCGGTGGTGGAGGTGAGCCGAAGATACCAGTTGCCCCCGTTGGCATTGGCCGGGGTGTTGATGGCCGACGCCGCCCCGGCTTGCTGGAACCAGAAGGCCAACCCGTCCTCAAAGCCGGAGTTGGGGAGGATGTTCTGCACCTGCGGGCCCATCCGCGCCGTCTGCTGCTTCCAGGCTTGGGAGGTCTTCGCCGCGGCGGCATCGGAGACGTTTCGCTGCACGGTCGCGGAGAGGCGGTCGGCCACTCCGAGGTTGACCCAATCGGAGTAGGGCCCGGGCCCCCAGGCATTGCCATTCAGCCGGGTCCGGTACCACCAGATCACGCCGTTGGTCGCCAACTTGTCCACATAGTGGATCCCGTCCGGCGGGACCACCTGGGCCACCACGAGCACCGCTTGGGCTCCATTGGGGGCGCCAGCGGCGTCCGGAGCGCGCCACAACTCCACGGGAATCGTGGGGTCGGCGCCCGGCAGTACGGTCACCATGATCCCGGTCGGGGTCAGGGTGCCGTCGTTGACTTCAATGGTGGCGGCGAGTGCCATAGGCCGCTCCTAGATGTACACCCGCAACGGGGGCGGGGGCGTGATGGGAACCGGAACCGTACTGGACGTGGAGAACGAGGCCGTGGCGGAGCCCGAGACGATGCCCGCCATGACTCGGTACTGAATGAGCACGCCGTAGGCTTGACTCGCTACCAGTCCCCACAAATTGAAAAAGTTGGACCCTGGCAAGAGGCTCGCAATCCGGGTGTAGGCCCCGGAGTCCGGCGACCGCAACCAGACCTCCACCGGCAACGTCGTCTCGCCGTTGGTCCAACTTACCTTCGCGGAGGTCGCGGTGATGCTGGTCACGGTCACGACACTCGGCACCCCATAGCCCGTGAGGACCAAGCCCGTCGACGTCACCCAAGCCGAGGGCATCTTGAGACTGGCCCGATCATCCGGAAAGGTCCGCGCCTGGACCCAGAGCTTGAGCCCCGGCGTCAGCTCGCCCAGCGTGATCGTGCTAGAGGTCCGGACCGGGTTGAGCGGATATGCGTGCCAGGACGGGTCCGCGTCTACCGGGGCGGCTCCGGCGCCGCTCGCCGTCAACGCATAGCGCACCTCCGTGGGGCCATCCGCGTGGACCGTCACCGCCACCGTGGCGGTGTGCCGCGGATCGGACCCTAACGCGGGCGCTCCCAACGTGGGAGTTCCCGCAACCGCGGCCACCCCCAGATCCAGCAGCTGCAGATTGGTGATGAGCTTGTCCCGCGTCACCTCCACCGCGCGGCAGATCCGGGTGCCCCCGCGCTTTCCCGTAGAGGGGTCCGGCAGTGCGGAGACGGCAACCTGGACCACTTGGCCCTGAATGATGGCGGTCACCGTCGCGGTCCGCCGACAGGGGAGCGTGGTCTTGGTCTCCCCGAATGCATACGGTCGCCGCATCAGGTTCATCATATCCACCAAGCGGCGCTGAAGGTACACGTCCCGGCTCGCCCCGGCGATGGCCGCATCGCCCTCCATCATCCGGTAACCCCCACCCCCCATCTGCCACACCTTCTCCCCGAAGTCGCCGGAGCCAATGGCTAACAGTTTTTGCGGATGCTCGATGGGCGCGAGCAACAACGCCTTGAGGGCCGGGTAGGGATCCGGCAAGACCCCGGCCTTGTCGCGGCCCATGATCGGGAGATCTTCCCACAAACTGGCCTCCGCCGCGAAAATCGCCGCATCCCGATCGTACTCCCAGGTCAGGGCGGGATCCGCGGCCAGATCCGCATCAGTGAGCAGGGGGAGACCGCCCAACGAGGTCGGCAGCCGCATATCAATCACCGTGAACACGCCCGCCCCATCCACCACCAACGCCAGTCCATAGGGCTTGAGGATGTTCTTTTGAATCCAGTCCAGCGCGTTGGTGACCTCTTTCTCGATTCGGAAGCGCGCGGGCGGGAGATCGGGGATGGTCGCGGCGCTGATGGTGGTGCTGAAACTCCGGCGCACGTCGCCGTAGACCTTTCCCGTGGGGAGCTTGTCCGGCGAGCGGTACACGGGGCTGAACTTCCCGCCCAGGATGTCCGCTAGCAGCGTGAGGACATTGGCCACATCGAGGAAGAGGGCGAACCCGTCCGTGGCCATGAAGTCTTGATACATGCGGAAGGTGACAGCGGTCCCGTTGGCCGGCAACGCGGCGTAGCCGAGATCCGTCGCATCGTCGAGCGGTTGGATATAGAACGCGGTGAGCGCATGATGACCGTGGACATCCGTGTACTGGCCGAGCATCCCAATCTTGAAGTCACCCTGATTCGCCCCGACATTCCACGTCAGATGGACGCGCGCCGGACCGTTGAAATTCGGGAGGGTGGCATTGGGGTTATAGGGATCAATGATGTGGGGCCGCACATTAGGCGCCACTGCCCCCAGCAGGTCACTGGTGATGAAATTGGTTGCCACGCCCGCCACCGACGTCGAGGCCACATCGACCCGGGCCACGTTGGCGAGGGTGGAACTCGCAATCACGATGGGACTCGCGACTGTTCCGGTAAAGTCCGCGGCCGGGGGCACCGTTCCATAGGCGGCGCCGGTGATCCCAATCGGCATCAGCAGCGGGCGCCCCGCATAGGTGATGGACGTATGCGGTGGTTGATTGAAGAGCGGGAGCTTGGTCAGCTCGTAGAGCATGTCCCGCACGGTGAGCTGGTACTGGCCCCGGCCATTCAGCGCCAGGCCCTTGATGTAGCCGGTCCAGAAGGCAGTCCAGGTGACGCCCCCATCCAGCGACTCCTCTGCGAAACACTTGAGCCCACCGAGCTGGGGATCCCCCTGGGCATTCCCCAGGAAGGCAGAGACCCAGCGGTTGGCATTGATCCCGGGCACGAGCGCGGCATCTAGCAGCTCAAAGGTCATGGTGCCGATGTCCGTGCTCCGCTCCAGCACGTTGACCCGCCCCGTCCGGCCCCGCGGCAACCCGAGGTAGGGCTTCCACCCCGTCAGCGACGGGAGCGTGGTGACCTTGAACGGATCACTGTGCACCGCGCCCCCGGGCGGCGTGAGGATGGTCGCTTCCGTGAAGTCCACGGAGCGTGGCGCGTAGACCGTCAGCCGGTAGGCCAGGAGGTACGTGGTCATACGAGTGCCGCCTGAGCTAAGGTAGTCACAGCAGTTGGATTCGTCCCGAGCTTGACCACTTGGAGTCCGTGCTGGCCTCTCAGCTGCAGCAAGGTGGGGAGACTGAAATCGAAGAACTCGCTCAATCCGCCGCTATCACTGCCGGTCACCACGGCGCCACCGTTTACCGAACATTGAGTTTCCACATGGTTATCCGCGAACCAGCGGGAGAACGTTTCCACCACCGCGCCATACACAATGCCTGGTGCCGCCACCAGGCTGTCGGAGAGGTAGGAGGGGCTTGCCCGGACTTCACTGATGGTCTGGGGCCCGCCGTTGCCCCACATGATTCGCTGCCGAGGGTAATTTGCCGCGCTATCTGCCAAGATCAGGGCATTGTCAAAGGCACTCGTGCCCGCGATGTTGCGTTGAGCCAATCCAACATCGATGTGCTTCTGGTAGCACCAGACTGGCTGCGTTTGGTAGCTCCAGGGCGTCGTGACCAGATCCGAACTTCGCGAAGCGGTCCCGGTAGTAGTCGCCATGTAGCTCGTCGGCGTGCCCTTGATCGTCGTGCCCCACCGCTCAAGTTGCGCGCCCCAGAGGAGAAGGCCCTTCGTGCCGTCGCCCGCGTAAGCCGTGGAGGTCTGTGCGTGGGCCCCCGTGTCGTACACGCGAACCTGAAACTGTGTGGATGTGATGCCGCCGTTGACTGCGCCCCAGATGCCAACCCAGAACCATCCATTGGCAAGCGGGACGATGACCGAGCCGGTCAGAACGCCTGCACCGATGACGCCGAAGGTCGTGATCGTACCGGCTGTCAAGTCGCCCCAGACGCCGTACCCGTTCGCACCGCTCGGATCGAGATTAAAGAGCTGGAACCCGGTGTACCCGTTTGCTTTGATGAACACTGACACGGCAGAGAACTCGGCGGATGTGATCGTGATGTTTTGAACGATGTTGTGGAGCGCCGAACTCGTTGTGTTTGGCACCAAGCCGCTCGCCGTCGTCGTCAGGTCGGGTGCTGACGCGACGTTGTTTGTCGCCGTGCTTTGTCCAGTTCCCCATGGGGTCGTGGCGAGTGCCTGCGACTGGAGGCATGAATTGACCGACGCCACCTCCAGCAATGTGACGCGCACCGTACTCCCGAGCCCTAACGGGTAATGATCGTCCCGGATGACGCCTGCTGCTACGGTCCGCACCACTCCCGTGGCATCCCAATAGACAGCGCTGGAGGATCGGCTATTGGTCAGCGCCCGTGGCGCGCTTACACTCATGCCTGGCAGATACTCAAACAACAACCCCCGCAGGCTCTCGCCGTAGCTGCGCTGGCCGGTTCGGAACTTGACGTGATAGCGCTGGGACCCGTCCAACGGCTCCACCGCAGGCGGTCCGCTCCAGGGCTCGATCAGGTAGCCGTCCACGTAGTTGAGCGGCGCCGCGCGGTCCGGCACCAGCCGGACCAAACCGCGCTGCCGCGCCCACGTCAAGAGCGCATCCACCCCGTTGGGCGGGCTGCTCCCACTGGCGAGGATGGCGGCGATGTCGGCATCCGGGACGTAGCGGAGATCTGCCTCCAGCGCATAGTCCGTGCCCACGTAGGCCCCGTCCTCGGTGCTCCCGTCAGCCGCTTCCACTGTGTCGCTCCCTTCCCGCGGCAACGGATAGGTTACGGGACTCTCCAGCGGATATGGGAAGTCCAGCCGGTTCTCTAGGGTGGAGCCCCAGAAGAGTTGGGGGAGCGGCAGCGTCGCCATTTAGACCACACGCGCTAGGGCCAGCGAGTTCACGGGTTGGGCGCCGCCGTAGGGACCACTTTTGATCCGGTTGAGGCCCATATAGGCACGCAGACCCCCGATGTTGCCGATGGAGAGAATAGGCGATGTCCAAGCAGGCTGAAAGGCCAGGGGCCCGCTCGGTCCCGCGACTACCTCGGGGCCCCCATTTACCGACACCCGAAGGGTCACAGCACCAGTGGCATCAAGGACCCGCAGCACCTCGACAATGTCCCCGGGGTTGAGGGCGCCTACCACAGCATTGGCCTGCACCGTCCCGCTGTTGGATGAATGCAGCCCAGTGAAGGTGAGGGCACTCTTGACAATGTAGGCCCGGGTCGCGCCGAAGCCCGTGTCCCCGGTCTGCAGAATGGAATAGGTTTGGGTGCCATCGGTATCGGGACACCAGTCCACGTACTTGACATAGTCCCACTGGGCCTGTGGCGCGTAGTTCCAGGGGGCTGTGAGGACATCCGCCACACTGGAGGTTGGTGTATAGGACGCCACTTGCTTGCGGACGGTCCCGTGGACCGCGGTGGCACCCCAATAGTACACGCCACTCGCTCCGTCACCGATATAGGAGTTGTTGCCACTCGCGTCTTGGGTAAAGAGCTTCAGGACGTAGCTGGCCGAGGCATTGTCCAACACCCCGCGGAACCAGATCATGTACCAGCCATTCGCGAGCGGGACAATCGTCGAGGCCGCGACGACAGCCCCGGTCCCAGCAGTGATCGGTGTAACCGTTCCCGCCCGGAGGTCATAGTTGACGCCGATGATATGGTCGTTCGCGACATTGGAGACGCGGAACGTTCCGCGGTAGCGTCCGCCGGAGCGCAAGAACCCCAACGCCGTGATGGGATCACCCGCCGTGACAGTGATCGCCGTTGTGAGATTGCACGAGTGAAACTGGGCGGATACATCGCTACTCTCCACAAGGAGATCCGCCGTGACGTTCTGATCCGGGGCCTTCGCCACGTTCGCACTCACCGTCAACAATGTCTTGGTCCACGAGGCCGCGGTCAGGTCTTCGGGGTTCGGGATGTCATTCCCGACGGCGTCCTCCAGCAGGGTCGTCTGAAGCCCGCTGCTGTAGTGCTTGTCGCAGATAACCCCGCTCGCCTCCTGTACCAGATAGCCGTAGGCCCCAAGGCGGTAACCCACCGAGGCCCGCGTGAAGGTATGCGCCAAGGGGTTATTGAGATCCGTCCCCGGCCCGTACTCGTAAAACAGCCCCCGCTGCGCAATCCCGTAGTGGCGGTCCCGGCTCCGGAGCTTCAGATGAGGTGAGTAGAAGCCGTCCCGCTCCGTCCCCAGCGAGGTATTGAAGGGCTCGATCAACCAGCCATCCATATAGTTGGTCGGGAAGGTCCGGTCTGGCACGTAGCGGATCCGCTGGGGCTGGCGCTGGCGCCCCCAGGCCAGGAAGTTCTCCCAGGCGCTGAAGGGCTGGGGCAGGACATAGCCCACATTGAGATCCCCCAGCGGCAGCCAACGCGCATCGCCTTCCAGGTAGTAGTCGGTGCCCTGATACCAGCTGTCTTCGGTCCCGCTGGGGTACTGCGCCGTCTCGCTCCCGCGCGGCTCCGCATAGGTGACGAGGTTGTCCAGCGGGTACGGCAGATCCAACACCGTGTCCAAGGTCGGTCCGAAGAGGAGTTGGGGGAGCGGTTGGGGCATGGGCTTAGGCCGGGTGGACGGTCACTTCGGTGATCCCGCGCGACACCAATTCCTTGTAGGCTTTGGCAAAGGCATCGGCCTGATCCGGATTGGTCATGTCCAAGACGCCGCCCTGGATGTAGATGTCGCCCTTCCGCGCCGCTGGCGCATTGGCCCCGGCGGGACCGGTCAGCGTACTCCCGGCCGGACTGCCACTGCTGCTCCCACCGCCCCCACTGGCCGCCGAGAAGCCAATAGCCAACGCGCCGAAGATAGCCGCGGCCTTGAAGTGATTTGCGGCGGCCACCCCAGCCCCGGGGATCCCGGGGAAGATGGCCGTAGCCAGCGCCGCAAGCCCCTCGCCGAATTCAAAGGCTGCCTTCGACGCGGCCATGGAGGCCATCGCGTGCAGGAAGGCCTTGCCGCTGATTCCGCTGCCCGAGACAATCCCCTGGAACAAGGACTCAAACCCCGCCGAGAGAACCTGGGTCACTTCGTGCATCTCGTTCAGCTGATTCACGAGCGCAGCCGTGGCCTCCTTGACGGGGATCCCGTTCGCCACCATGTCCCGGAGCTTTTTCCAGGCCCCGGCGTTGTCCCCCACGGCCTGGCTGAAGCGCCCGAGCACGTCGTGATTCTTGGCGTCAAACTCCGTGAGCTTGACGTCAATCTGGTCCAGCGTCCGGAACACCTCCGTTTCCGGACCGGTGGGCTCGCTGGCCACCCCGCCCTCCGAAGAGGTTTGCAGGGGGCCTTCGCCCTTGGCCCGTTGACCGGCCTGCGTGTCAAAGAGCTCGATGGCTTTCTGCCGCGCGTCGTTCACCTTCTTTTGCTGATCGTACAGTTTGGTTAGCGCGAGGGTCTCCTCTTCATTCTTGACCTTGGCTTCCGTCTCCTGGGCGTTGAGCCCTTCCTGGGCGGCCTGCGCGCGCACGAGCTGGATCCGGAAGGCATCCACCTGTTCGGTAGTGAACCCAATGGTGGTCCCCTCCCGCACCAGCAACTCCAGGTGATGGATCTTGGCCGCACTGGTAATCTTCTGCGCGGAGACGTAGGCCTGCAATTGCCGGATGTTCTCGGCCAGGGCGGGGTCAAGCTGCAGGATGCCCGTCTTGAACAACTCCGCCTCATCCCGGCCCTTTTGGAACCCAATGACCTGAGCCTCCAGCGACTGCTGCAGGTTGGTGGCGGGCTCCTCTGCTTTGGCCAACGCCGCATTGAGTTCCTTGAACTGCTTGATGGCCGCATCGGTATCATCCCCCACGGACCGCAGTGTCCCATCCGTCTGGATCCACACCTCCCCATTGCCCAGGGCCAACTCATTCTGTTTTTCAATCTCCACACCAGCCTTCGCCACGGTCTTTCCAACAAGCTCCTGGAGGTCCACCACATCCCGCGCCGCATTGCCCATCTTGTCCATCTCGGTGGCCATGGCACTGTAGCGCTTCTCCAGCTCCGCCACATGCTTCCCGTGCTCGGAGAAGTCCGTGGTGGCGAGCTTGATGATCCCAGCAATCGCGGCCACCGCAGCGGCCGCGACCAACACCGCCCCATGTCCACCCCCGAAGAGCAAGAGTCCTTCCGTGAGCCGCGCCGCTTCCGAGTTCATCCCGGTCATCTGGATGGCCCCGAACGCCAACCCCGTGCTCAGCCGCCGAATGGAGCCTTCCCCAGAGGAGAAGTGCTCGTTGAGCTTCCCCATCAGCCCGCCCGTCTGGGTGAGCGGGGTATTGACGCTGTTGACCTTGATGTTGAGGTCGGACAGCCCGGTCTTGACCGCGTTGAGTTCCGCCTCGGTCAGGTTTTTTGCGACGATCGCAAGGGTGACAGTCCCCTCATTAGGCATCGAAGTGACCTCTTCCATAAACAAGCGCTAGACCACGCCGGATCTGTTGCTGGCGTTTGGCGCTCATAAATTGATATATGGTCAACTGAATGCCACGGGCGCGTGCACCACCGCACGACCATTCCCAAATCAACTTGTTGGGACCATTAGCGTGGCGTCGTAGATAACCGCCAAACCAATCAAAGAGTCGTTGAAGAGGCTCCCGATTCACTTGTACTGCGCTGACCCCTTTTCCAAAACACCCTTCCCCCTCCAGAAACCCGGCTGCCCAAGTTACATCCTTGGTGCAGGGTCTGATACTGGATAGGCGAGTGTGCTTAGCACTACTACCTAACCGCAATGCGTGGGCAGACCGGAGCATCCGACACACGGTCTGCTGGCGTTCATCTTTTCCCATAGCCCGCCACCGCCGCTGGTTAGCAGCAGAAACGCCTGCTGACACTAGTTTTCTGTAGGTAGGATCCTGCCATCGACGCCTCGCGGCATCTCGGTCCCTGATTCCACCAGTGCCTTTGGGTCTGGCCATGGCTCAGCGCTCCGCGTCGGTGAAGGCTTCGTCCAGATCCGCGTGCGGGATCTGCCCCACGGTCAACGCCACCCCCGTCTGCGCGGCCTGGCCCGCGTTCAAGCGCGCCAACGCCAACACGCTGAACAGCCGGGTGTACATCATCTGAAACAACATCCAGGGGATGATCCCGTCACTGGTCGGCCAACTGGGGCTGAGGTACGGCATCCCGGGGTAGAAAAAGCAGAACCGAGCCACCTGGAGCCCGTAGTCCACCGACACGGTGGCCTGCTTGAGCCGCTGGGCGCGCCGGAGTCCTTCCGCCGTCATCAGTCCCCAGCCGCCGTCATCGCGGTCGGCGGCGCCGCGCTCTCGCCCACCGGCCGCTCCGTCCGTTCCAGCGGTAGCGTCCGGGCCGGTCGGGGCCGCCGCTGGGAGGCCAAAAAATCGGCCATCGCTTCCTGGACCCCCTGCGGGGTCAGGTCCATGATCTTGTCCACCACCGGCGCCGGGAACATGGACCCCAGGATCTCCCGGAACACCCCCTCTACCCGCGCCAACATGCCCTGGCTGTTCTCGTCCAGCGCCGCCACCTCGGCGAGCTTGGTCTGGTTCTCGGCCATCTGATGATGGCTGAGGATCTTGCCCGTGTACACGTTGCCGTCTAGGTCCGTGAAGGTGGGGGGCTTCAGCGCATTGCGATACTCCCGAGCATCAAAGGCCATACGTCCGGCTCCTTCCCACTGGGGAACACGTGTCTGGGGTTGCAGAGCACCGGGCCGGGCAGGGCGCCGCGGCGGGCGGAGGAGCCGGTAAGGAGAGGTGCGCGGTGATCTCGCGGTCGCGCCCCCGCGGATCCGCTTGCGCGGACCGGACTAGGCCTAGCGTGCGCCCGAGCCGCTAGAACCTAGTTGAAGACAATGTTGTAGTCGTCATTGGCCGTGGGGGTGCTCGTGGTGAGCTGATAGGTCAGCGTCACCGTGGCCGCCTCCCCGTCCTTGCCCTCCTTCACATCGATCAAGAAGGCCTGGGGCGCCGTAAAGGTCCACTTGTTGTACTGGACACTGCCCACCGTGAAGGCGATGTTGACGGTCGGGGGCTGGGCCGCGAGTGTCCCGTACCCACCCGCCTGCATCTCGTAGGGGTTGAGGGTGGTGGCCCCGGACCAGGGCGCCGCCACCGTCAACGTATCCTCCTCCAACTCAATGATCAGCTCCGCGTCCCGCCGTCCCACGCCGAAGCCAATGTGGCCGAGCGCCGGAGCGGGCCCGCTGATGTCCAGCCGCGGATGGATGCTGAGCTTCTTCTTGAACTCGATCTTGCGCACCTTGCCCGGCGTGTAGCTGCCGATGGTGAGCGCAATCCCCACCCCTTCCGGTGGGAACACGGTGGAGTTGTAGGTGATGGCCGGGACGGCCACATCCGTCGGCGAGACATCCAGCCGTCCGTCCACCGTGAACAGGAAGTGGGGAATGCCGGCCTTTTCCAGCGTGAAGGCAAAGTCCGCATAGGCCCCCACGATGGGCCACAGCTGCCCGCGGCTGTAGGCGGAAAAGAAGCCACTGGAGTAGGGCGGTGGCCCGCTGAAGGGGGTGTAGGTCCACTTCTCGGAGCCGCCCGCGAAGCTCCCGGCCGCCGTGTGCCCGGCCATCTGGAGGAGGACGTGGGAGTCCAGCGGCACCACGCTTGCGCTGTAGGCGGCGCCCGCGCCCCGCGCCTCAATCTCTACCGGGAACTTGACCACGCGGCCACGCGGCGCCACCCGGAGCCACGGCGCCCCGGAGCCGACCGCCGGAATCCGCTCGCCCTTGGAGGCCCAGTCATACGTCATGAGCGCTTCCTTGGCCATCAGGATCCCGTCGGTCCCGGCCACCAGCGAGCCGCCGCTGGCATAGGTCGCCTCCACCTTGCCCAGCAGCCCTAAAAGGATGACCTGCTTTTTGCTCGACGTAGGCGCCTCCTACTTTCTGGGCTTGGGGGACGGCGCTGGCGCCTCCTGTCCCTCCCGGATCCGTTGGGCGGTCACGGCCGCCTTGCCAGCGGCTTTCCGCTGCTCCAGGACCCACTGCCGGGCAGCCGCCTCTCCGCTCGCTAAGACCTCCGCCGGCACCTCCACCGGCGCATCCGCGTCCGGAATCCCCGGGCCCCGATGGCCCCCCTTCATGAGGGTCCCGTCGGCGGCGCGGTGATCCAGTTCGGTGGCCGGCATCAGCACATGGGGAATGTTGCGCGCTTCCAACTCCGCCTTGTGCCACGCGGCCACGGCGGCGCGGTAGTCCGGCGCTTCGGCCAGTTCGGGTGGCACGGGGACTTCCTGGCCGCCCATGATGATCACTTCTGGCATAGGCTCCTCATGCCCAGGCATCCCGCAGTTGGAGGTCCAGCTCCACCACCCCGCGGATGACCCCGGCGCCGATGCCCTGCAGCGTGGGGCCAAAGCGGATCCGCTGACAGTTGCGAATCTCCATCGTGTTGCGGACCCGCTGGAGCTGATTGGAGTCAAGGAGAAAGGTCTGCGTGCTCGCGACGATGGCCCGGAGCGTATACCAGCTCATGGCGTCGGCCACCTCGGAGTCGTGCTTCTGGGTGACGTAGGCCACCAGGAACGTCGCATTGGCATCCCGCACCGCTTGGGGTGGGAGCGTCCGCACCTGGCCCTCAAAGTCCCCCGGGGAACTCTGCCCCACCAAGATGATCGGGAACTTCACCGCGGGATCCGGCTCGCCGCGGGCCACCTTGGCGTTCCGCGTCGGGTCCAGCACCGCCACGATCCGGTCCGGTCGCTTGTCCTGGGCATCCAGCGGCACCTTGGCCAGCCAGGTGTTGATGGACTGATCCTGGCCAGCGGCGTCCTTCAGGAGCCCGCTGTACCAATCCGTCAGGAGCCGGATGCCTTCCAGAATCAACTCGGCGGCGCTCCTTCCACGATGTAGTCCCGCATCATCTGGGCCCACTGCTCGATCAATGGCGCAGGCATCACGGGCGGAATGAGGATGCGCGGCGGCACAATCTTGGGCACGGCGAACTGGGCCCGCCCCCAGCCGCTGACCGTGAACCCGGACTGATGGGCCAGCGCGTAGGGAAAGCCTGTGTCGCTTTGGACGGCGGTGCCGCGGACATAGACTTGCGTCGTGGTGCCCTGGCCGCCGATGGCCGAGATCCCTGCGTTGCCCGGCGTCGGCTTGACCAGGCTGGCCCAGAGCCGGTCGAACAGCCGGAGGATCCCCATGTTGCCCCGGCCCAGCCGGGCTTTGGCCGCCAGTGTCGCGTCGGTCAGCGGCGGCCAGGGGAATCCGCCCGCGTTGCCGTTGGTGGCAAACTGCTCCTCGAAGAAGCGATCCAGCGACGGCTTCACCCCGCCCAGCCAGACCGGCGTCAGGTCCTTGGCGCGCTCCGCGAGCCCCGTGATCAGGTTGAGCGCGGGACCGACGGTGATCTGGGCGGACAGCTCCAGCACGCACCGCTCCTCCGCCTACGGCCGAATGGCAAAGATCACGTACACGCCCCCCGGCGGCACGTTGGCCACGGCCGTGAGGTTGCCCCAGAGCAGGGCCAACGTGTCCTTGGCGCTGACGCGGGCCCCGATCAGTCCGCAGTTGGTCCCGGCGCCCGGTGGCGAGACGGCCACCACGTCCCCGGGCAAGAGGCCGGGCACGATGAAGGTCTGTTCCGTGGCGCCCAACGCCGCCGCCAGCGCCGCGGGCGTCAGCGTCAGCGCATAGACCCGGATGCTGTCACCAAGATTGGTACCCGTCATGTGCGTGCTCCCCTTAGAGGGCCCAGTTGGTGGGCCGCGAGTCGTACGGCTTCAGCCAGCGCCCAAAGGACGGCGGGAATGGATCGTCCACGCTCTCCGCGTAGGACCGTGTCAGCCCGGATTGCCCGCCCTCGGACCGCACCCCGGGATCCCGGTCCCACTGCTTGGCGCGCCAGCGGAGCGTCTCGGCAATCTCCCGCTTCATGGCCTTGACCAGCCCCACGTCCGTTTGCGCATCGGCGCTGTCCGGCATATACCCGATCAGGTACACCAACTGCCCGCCGCCGATGTCCGTCGCAAAGCCCCGGGGCGTGAACACAAAGGACGGCCGTTGGGTGAAGCCGAGGGGCGGCGAGGCCACGGGCTGGAGCAACGTGTAGCGGGCATCGTGGTAGTGGCGGGTGTAGAGCGCGATCACGTCGTCCTCGACCAGCGGCGCCAACTCCTCCACCACCGGCGCGTCCCGCAAGGACGGCGGCAGCAGCTGGAGGTCGGCAGGATCCGTGGGGTCGAAGTAGGTCGCCACGCACGCTACTCGTCCGCCTCACTGCTGCTCGGGGCTGCCCGGCTCTTCCGACTCGGCTCCGGGGCCTTCCGGCGCGCGGGCGCCTCGCCCAGCGCGTGTCCGGCCCCGTCCATCCAGGGCACCTGCCCCTCGGGCCAGGGCGTGTGGACGGCGGGATCGAAGGCCGTGCTGGGGATCCGCATGACCGCCCCGGGGATCTCGGGGTGTTCGATGAGGGTCTCACCGCTGTTGGCTACTGGCACCTCAGCCATAACCCGTCGGGCCTCCAGCAGAGCGTGAACAGGTTCCGGACGGGCACCGCCCCCGTGGACCCGGATCAGTGACTGCGTGGCGCCATAGAACCGCGGTGGACGCGCCTCGGGAGGCGCGGTCCGAGGCTTCAACTCCTCTGGCCGCGCCTCCCGCATCATCCCGCCCCGTTACCCGAGGATCCGGGCCGCGAGCGACGCCCGCGGCATCCGGGCGCCGAACAGGATGTCGTAGCTGAACGTCGTCTGCTTGTAGTCGCGGCGCAGTTCCAGCCGGAGCGTCAGGCCCGAGATCGGGTCGATGGCCGACTGGATGATGCTGCCGAGCCCCTCAGCACTGCCCACCAGCGGCCGATTCGCGAAGGCGAACGCGTCCCGGTGGAACAGGAGGTTGTTCACGGAGGTCGTCGCCGCCGCCGTCCCGACCGCCGTGGCGACCGTGATGGCCTCGCCCCCCGCCGTCGCCCCGGCCAAGGCCGGGAAGATGTTGACGGTGGTGTTGGCGCCCTGCGTGACGGTGACCGCCGTGGCCACGGCGTAGAACCCGGCCGCGGGCCCGGTGGCGATCTGAATGACGTCGCCCACCGCGGCCGCCCAGCTGACCCCGGCCCCCTTGGCGATGGAGAGCGTCTGCTGCACGCCGCTGGCTGCCACCGCATTGACGCCGTTGGCCGTGAGGGCCCCGGCACCCACCAGTGCGGTGGTGTGGCTCTGGACGTTCTGGTCCAGGTACCAGTCCGCCCCTACCCGGTGGCCGATGAGCCCCTGGACGATCCCGGCCTGATCCCCGGTGGAGTAGGCCTGGAGGAACAGCGCCAGGTTCAGCGCGTTGGCCTCCGCGTCCGGCCCCAGGATCACCCGGCGATCCGTGAACGGCGCCGGGGCCTTGTTGAGGAGCTTGCGCCCGTCTCGGTAGGCCGCCAGATCCGCCGCGAAGGGCGTTGTGGCGGGTGTCCCGGCCACGTTGTAGATCAATTGCAGCGCGGTAGACGGGCCCCCGGTCTCCGACCCGTCCGGCAGCTGGAGCATGAACGTGTCGGCGTAGTTGGCCAGGGACTTGATGGCCTCGGAGGCCTGCATCGGGATGATGCCGCCCATGGCTTCCAGCGCGTCCTTGTCGGACAGCTGGAAGGGCGCCTCGATCCACTGGTCCATCGGGATGTTGACCTTGGTGGGACCGAGGTCAGCAGCCTGGGGCGGAACGGCCGCGGCCACGACAGCTCGTGTGGACACGGCGCTGGGGATCGGCACGTCGATCGACGTCCCCTTGTCCCCGGCAATGTCAGAATAGGCGGCATTCACCAACCGCGCCATGATGGCCTGTTGCCGCAGCGCCAGGAGGCCCTGCGCCAGGATCTGGGGGATGGCGGCCGCGAGGGTATTGGCCACGGGCGGTCCTCTCCAAGACGTTGTTCGGGCGCTTCAGTGCTGCGCCGCGCTCCACCGGCCGCGGTCACGCCCCGGTCCAACGTCCCCTCGGGCGGAGAGGTCCCCCGAGCCAACGGAGGGAATCAACAGGCCCACGCCGCGCACTCGCGCCCGCGGCGGAAAAGCTGTCTGGCTCTACCTACTCCGACACGCCCGGCATCGCCACCTTCACCGTGCCCGCGGCGATGTCTTCGAGGTTGCGCCCGAACTCCCGCGCCGCCTCCGGCGTGTTCCCGCCTTGAATGACCTTGCTCCGGCCCGCCCCGCCGCCCCCGGCGGCCTGCTGGAACCCGGCGCCGCGCTGCTTGGATTGAACAGCGTAGCGGGGGTGGGTCTTGATCCAGTCCTCCAGTAGTTCCCGCGGCGTCATCCAGGGCGGCTCCCCCTCCCCACGGCGCTTCCCGCTGATGCGCCAGGGGTTGGGATCGTCCTCGGGCTTGGACGGGTCGCAGGCGAAGACGCGCTTGGACTCCGGATCGTAGGCCACCTGGCCCACGAGCAGCTTCACGATCTCCGGCATGTCCCCGTTCATCCCCTTGCACAGCTCGGGATCCACCCCCACGTCCAGTGCCGCATCCACCACGGCGCGCTCCATCAGCAGCTGCCGGGCCCCGGCCACTTCCGTGGTGAGGGTGGTCCGCTCCTCCTGGAGGGGCTTGAGGTCCTGCTCTTCCCATTCCCGCCGAAACTGGTCCCGGTAGCGCTGGATGGTCGTGGGATCCGGCTCACCCGCACCGGCTCCCGCGCCCCCCGTTCCACCACCGGCACCCGCACCACCCCCCTTGTCGCCCCCGGCCCCGGCCCCACCCGCTCCGCCGTTCCCGGCCGAGGCCACGCCCCAGGTGCGGAGCGCTTGGGCCCGGAATTCGGCGTCGGTGAGGAGTTCGGTGGCCGAGTTCTGACGGAACTTGGCGAAGGCATCGTCGTGTGACTTGCGGGGGATGTAGTCTTTCTCTACGACGGCCGTGGGCATGAAGCCATCCGGCAGGATGGTCTCAAACGGCTTTCCATCGGGTCCGGTTACGGTGATCTTCTCACCAGCCACGGGCGCATCCTCCGGCGTTTGAGAGTTCTGGCTTCTACGGTAAAAGCTTGGGGGCTCCGGCGCTAGCCCTCTCCACACATCCGCACCACTCCGTCCAGCGCAATGTCACGGAACTTCCGTCGGCAAAGAGCCGGGCCACCTGCACGATCCGCTGCTCACACGTCGGACAGTAGTGCGCCGTGGGAACGGCGGCCAACGTGTTGTCGGGCAAGGTGACCTGGATCATGGAATCAACGTGGAGCCACGAAACACCGCGCTGAGTGCATCCTGGACGGTGCTGAGCCACGCCTCCTTGCTCATCCCTTTGCCCAGTGCGCGGCTCGTCTGCTTCCAGGCCTGTTCGTTCAGATCCCCCGCGGGCTTGGGATCATCCTTCGCCGACCAGCCCCGGGTCACCGGCATCCGCTCGCAGCGGTCAAAGGGATGCGGCGGCGCCGGCACGGCGTCCACCGGATAGACCCCGGGGCCCAAGCCATAGAAGTCTGCCCGCGCTAGAATATCACACTCGTCCGGGAGGATCTGCGTGCCGCGGTCCGGCGAGAGGCGCCACTGCACCGCCGCCACCAGCGGATCGTTCACGAAGTGTTGCACCTCCGCCTCCGCCCGGGCATTCCACAACTCCGTATGAGCGATACGGCGCGCATTGAAGTCCACCTGCGCCGCGGCGCCCTGGAGCGCGCGAGGAATGGTGCGGCGGTCCAGCTTGGCCATGACTCCTTCCGGCGTCTCTACGTCATGAAACAGCGCGGCGAACGTGTCCGCCCCATCCACGTAGCGCCGCAGCCGGGAGGCCAGCTCGGGTGGGGAGATTCCGGCAGCGATCCCGTCCAGGATGATACGGTTGGCCTCCGCCGCGGCGTCTACCACGTCGCTCCGGAGCAGGGTGACCCAGTGATTGGCGGCATTGAGAGAGGCGTACTGATTCAGCATGGTGATGCTGGGGACCCGGACCGTGCCCAGCAGTGCCTCGGCTCCGGGGGCGTCGCCTACCGCCTCGCGGATGGCGTCCTCCCAGATGCGCTGGACATCGGTATAGGCCAGCGCGCGGGCCTGCTCCGCCGCCGTCACCAACTCCCGCTCCAACGTGGCTGCCGTCTCCCGGGTGATCGCGGCAGCGTCTAATGCCGCGGCGCGCCGGACCTCGGCCATGTCCGCTACCCGGGCCTCCAGATTGTCCGCCCAGCGGCGGAGCGCCGCGGCCAGCGCCCGCCCCAACTCCACATCCAACGTGCCCATCCGGAGCCGGACGGCGCGGAGGGCATCTTGGTAGGTGCCCGCGATGTCCGCATCGGTGGGCAGGTCCGGCACGGCCTACTTGGCGGCTCGGACCTGCCCGCGCGCCGCCAGCCGCTGCATCACCTTCTTGCCGTGGGCCTTGATCCCGGCCTTGGCGGCCACGGCACCGGGATCCCGCGCGCCGGACGCGGCGGCCTTTTTCTCGATGGCCGCGAACCGCTTCCCCGACCCAAGCTTGGCTATTTTCGCCACGGTCCCTCCTGGACAATGGTCAACAGTGGATGGAGTTCCAGGCCGTTCGGCGCCACACCGGTCTGCCCGTGCAGCACATCAAAGAAACCCACCCCGGCAAGGGTCACCGGCACTGGCCGCCGCAGCCGACGGAACCGGACCGGCGGCAGTCCCAGGATCCCCCGAATGCTGGCGCGTACCGCCGCAAAGGCGGGCGCCCAGGCCGAGGCACAGGCCCGCGCACAGCGCGGATTGGGCGCCTCCACGATCATGGTCCGGGTGAGCGCGCCAGAATCAGCGATGACCAGGTGATAGTCGCTGTCGGCCTCGGCCTTCCACCCCACCACCATGACGTGCAGTAGGTAGATCGTCCGTTCCGTCGCCGCCCACATCCGTTGGGCAGCCGGATCTCGGTTGAGGACACGCCGCGTCTCCGGCAACGCACGCGGTGGCGGCCGGGGGATCCCCCGCAACGCGGCGACCGTCGTGAGCACGGCCACCGGGACAATCTCCCCGGTATCCGTGTCGGTCAGGGTCTTAACCGCCCAGCGCTCCGTCCCACATCGCCGTCCACAGGCTGGAGGGCCAGCCGTCGCTGACACCTGCGCGTTCGCTAGACTCGGCCCCACCAGGCCGAGGCTGGCCCCCGCGAGCCCGAAGAGGATCCTTAGCCGCATGGCTTCCCGTGTTGGTCGTGGCCCTTGCCCTTCCCGTGATCCTTGGCGTGGTCACAGTCTTTCCCGGTATCGGCCTTTGCCTGCGTGGTGTCCCGGGGCGGCACCCCAGCCCGCTCCGTTCCGCCGCAGGCCATCGCCAGCACCACCAACAGCATGCAAATCCGCATGAATGCCTCCTTTAGCCGTGCGCGTTGAGCTTTTTGAGGTAGGGCAGTTCATCCGGGTCTACCTGCCCGTCGCTGTGAAAGTGAAAGAAGGTGATATACCAGCCGGACGGATGCACCACCGGGATCACCTTCCCGCTCCCGCCACACCCCGGGCAGGGCTCGTGCCGGATGAAGCGCGTGGGGTGGACCTTCTCCACCTCGCCCTCCCCGCGGCACCGGGCACACCGTTGCATGCCCTTGGCCCCGGGCGCCACGTAGTGCGGCAGCTGCAGCCAGCCCTTGCGTCCCTGCGCCGCCCGCAAGGAGGGATCCTGGTCCTTGGGATCCGGGCGCTCGTGGTACTCGATGATCGCCATGGACTCAACGCACCATCCCCACCAAGAGGCCGACCAGGGTCAAGAAGATCTGCAGCCCGAACGCTCCGGCCCCGTTCATCACCACGTCCCGCCAGGAGAAGCCGAACCCGGTCCGGCCCACCACCGCGCCCACCGGGCCGTACTCCCCGTGGGCCGCGTCCCAGGCCTCAGCCAGTTGATGCAGGGCCCCGAAGAGCATGGTCCCCAGGATCCCCACCACGCTCCCGCTCATCCCCCACAGGCCCACATGGGCCAGTTGGTACAGCAGCCCCACCATCGCGCCGAGCCAGAAGGAAGCCCAGCGATAGGTCGTGTTCGGGTCCAGATGGAACCAGCTCAGCCATTTGGGCAGCGCCATCCGTCGATCCTCCCGTTGGAGTTGGCACAGGCCCGGGGTTCCAGGGCAACAGATCCCCGTGCACATCCTTCCACCAGAAGCTCAGACACACCCCGCACATGAGCTGCTGCGCGGCGTCCCGACTCCGCGCCAGCGCTTGGCACTCGTGGCCACACGCGGGACAGGGCGGCCCCAGCGCCGCAGCCCCGACCTCAGGCTCGACGAGCACCGAGCCGTTGCACCCGTTTCTTGGGATGGAGCCGGGCCGGGAGCCCCGTGACCCCGTGCCCGGCCGAGACCTTCTCCGCGCCAACCTTCTGCGGGATCCCGAGCCGGGACTTCCCAGCCTTGGCCGCGTAGAACGCGCGGCGTTGCGCTTGCGATGTCGGGGGTTGCGTGGGTCGGCCAGGCATGGCGCCTCCCTAGTTGGTGGCCTGCGTCACGGGCGCCTCCACCAGCAACGTCCCCTTCTCCGCCGTCCACTCCGTCCCATCCTGGAACTTGAGCTGGAGGTCATAGACGTAGGACGCGCCTGCGGTCAGCGCCCCGAGCTGAGCCTGCGTCGGAGTAAACTTGAGCTGGCCGGTGCCGGTCGCGTGCCCGTCGTCCGTGATCTGTCCCGCGACGGTATTGGTGGTGGTGATGGCCAGCTGCAGGCTGCCGGGATCCGCCACGGTCTCCGCCGTCTTAACCGTGAGCCAGGCCTTGGTGAGCGGATTGGTCAGCGGGACGCGCTTGACGCTCCGGAGAATGGGCACCCCGGCGCCTGCGTCCTGGCTGGTCAGTCCATCGATGCGGGCGTTCCGCCGCATGGGCTGGGCCCGCGCCGGGACCTGGGGCATGGCCTGCGCGCCGTTGAACGGCTGGGCAGGCGCATAGGGCGCGTAGACTACACCGGTAAGGCCACTCATCGCTCGTAGGCGGCCTTAGGAATGACCCCGGTTCCCTGACACGTGGGGCACTGGACCATTTCCCGCGTGCGCATCCCAGCCTGCTGGGGCCCCGCCACCACCTTGCCCCCGTTACACCGGGTACAGGTCTTGGTCCGGTCCCCAAAGGCGGTGGTCCCGTCCGGCAGCTCTTCGCCAACATTGGCCATACGTGCCTCCGAGTATAGGGTCGGCGGCGCGGAAACGCTACGCGCCCCCGGAACTTCCGATCACTCCTCCAGCAGCCAGGCCAACGCCGCCCAGTGGGCTTCCTGGACCTCCCGAAGAACCGTGAGCATCATCCGTCGCTTCGCGTGGCGTGCTGCACGCCGGTGGCTCCGGTCCAACTGGGTCAGCGCCGCCGTCACTACCGTGGTCACGGGTCGCGGGAGATCCGGGAGCGCGGGGAGCTGATCCCGCGTCGGCAAGGGGACCAAGGCCGGTTTGGCGGGCGGCGCCACCGGGACCGGACTGACGGCGAAGATAATCGGCGGGAGCGGGGCCGGGATCCGCCGCCGCACCAGTAGCCGCGGTGCCTGCACGGGCCGCCGCTCGGGGGTCCGGAGGATTCGCTCCACGGCCTGCATCAGGACGGCCAGCGGGGCCGTCTCCACCCGGTGGCCGAGCCGTTGAGCCCGCGGGATCACCACCGGCGGCGGGGGCTGCTCCACGTAGTAGGGCACGGGCGGTTTGACGGGCGGCCACCGCTGAATAGCCCACAACGGCAGCCCGAGCAACTGCACCAGCACGGATGGCGGCGGCGGTGGTGGCGCCACTCCGGCGGTAATGGCGGCCAAGACCAACCGCTGCCACAACGTGGGCGACGGCGGCGGCACCGGATAGGCCACGGGAAGCGCCGGAAAGGCGACGGGCCGGGGCCCCACCGCGGCCAACGGTACCCGAAACCAACTCGTTAGCCAGGCGGTCCGGTCCGCCTCTGGCCGGAGGATCACCCCGGCATCCCACCGACCGACAAGCGGGAAGCGTACCGGCCCCGGCCCCACCGGAAGCAGTGGGAGCCGGAAGGCGGCGAAGAGTGCCGCGGCGTCGGGCGGGGCAAAGGCCCGAGCCTGCCAGGCACCCCACCCGCCGACCGGTGGGAACGCCACTGGCGCCGGACCAACCGGCCGCAACTTGGGCAACTGCATCAGCTGAGCCTGGGGGTAGTCCGCCGTGACCACGTAGCCGCGCGGCTGCAGCGGCCCGTTGGGCGTCGGCGTGACGGCGACGACGTGATTCAGCTGCTGCAGCGCAACGGCCTGCCACACTACCCAACCTCAAGCACGTCCAGATCCGCATTGATGGTTTGCGTTTGACCCGGCGCGACAGGGAGTTTGAGACTCACAATTCCTGCCCCGACCACCATACGCCGCTCCTCCGGAACTGGCAAGTACAGCCAGGGGTTTTGCCAGTTGAAGCTGTCGGGATAGAGAATGGCCCCGGCGGTTCCAAGCACCGTACACAACCCTCGTGCTGTGAACCCCGCCGCCGCGTCATCCGGATCCGCGGGGTTGATGTTGGGGGTCGTCACGTTGGTGCCCGCGGTAGACTGCCGCAGAAGCTGGATGGCTTGCTGGAGACTGGTCGTATTCGCTTGTTGGGAGAGCGCGGCCCGGGTAACGATGAGGGCACGGTTGGTGTGGGCCGTCAGCTCCAGGATGCTAGTGATAGCCGCCGTGAGCGCCGCGCCGACGAGATTGACAGAGTAGGCCCGCATGAGTGGTTAGCTCCTCACCGGAGGACCGCTGTAGCCACAGTCCCCCGCCGTACAGGTGAAGGTGCCATCCGCCGCGCCCAAGCCCCGCGGCGCGCCGCTGGCGAAGGTCGCCAGATACGGCGAGCCACAGCGTGGACAGGTGACGCGGGTTTGATTCGGCCCCAGGGGCAAGACCCCGGAGAGCTTCTGCGCCAGATCGACGTCTGGCGTAAAGGTCACCGCTGCTGTGGTGGCCATCGGTTTTACCATCCTGGTCCCCGCAGTTCCACCGCCGGACTCCGGCCTGCGGGAATCAAAGCCGGAATCACCTTGCGTGCAATGCCATGCGTCTCCACGTAGAGACGCCGCCGAATGGGCTTCCCCGTCCCCTCGCACCCGGGGCACTCCAGGTACTCATCCCCGCCCAACCACAACAAGCCGCGGCCCGCGCAGGCCACACAGTGGGCCACGCGCCCCGTCCCGCGGCAATCCCGACAGGCCGCCCAGCTCCGACCATTCCAGATCCGGCCCCGGGCTCGGCAAATCAGACAGCCCACGGCCTGACTCATGGCTTGGCCCCGGCCGGTTCGCCATCGCTCACTTCACTCTGCATGTCTCCGGAGGGCAGGCGCCGCGTGGTGATGATGCGCTTGCCGCTCGGGAGGTGTACGTGAATCTCCGGGGAGCCGCTGGGCCCACCTTTCCCTGGCGCGGGGGTCGGGGGCTTCCCGCCACCCGGCGGGGCCTGTCCATTCCCGGGTTGGCCAGGCTTGGCGCCTTCCGCCTCGGTGCCGCCGCCCGTCAACTGTGATCCCGGCGTGAAGCTGGCCCCGCGAATCTCCGACAGCATCTGGGCTCGCGCCAGCTGGCGAATCTCGGTGGTGATGAGATCCCCGCGCTTGGCGGTGACGGGCTTTCCGGTCTCATCCGTTGCCCCGGTGGCCACCTCCTCGTCCCAGTCAAACATCCCCAAACTCTGGATCCAGCGGATGGCCAACTCGGCCCGTGCCTCCGCGCCCAAGGGCAACTGTTCCCCGGTGGTGAGGGCACGGTCGATGAGATGCGCATCCACCGCCGCCCCCACGTCCTTCTCATCCACGTCATAGCCCTGGTATTGGATGGCGTCGATGGCGGCCTGGATCAGCGCCTTGCGGCCCACCGGGATCCGGTTCTCAAAGAAGCGCTTCATCATGTTGTCGATGACCGCGTCCGGATCCGTCGGCGCGAAGTTGTCCGTCCGCTCCACGCTGGCCGTGAACCACTTGGTGCGGTCCGCGGCGAACTCAATCTGCTCCACGCGCCACAGGGCTTCGTTCTCCGCGTCGTCCAGCGCTCCCTTCACCAGTTGCAGAATGGCCCCGGAGCCCGCCGCAATCTCTTGCCTCACCTCGGTGGCCGTGCGCTGTTTGGCGCTGTCCGTGTACTCGCGGAAAGCCGTTTTGTAGAACTCCTCAACCCGGCGCTCATGCACTTGGAGCGCCACGCTCACCGGCCCCGACTCCGGCGCGATGAAGCTGTGGCCCTTGCCCTGGGGCGGATTGGCCAGCACCATCCCGCCCTTCTCCAGGATGTCGGTCTTGATCTGCTCCATGTAGCTCAGATCGGCGAAGATGTTGAGCTTGATGGAGAGCTGGGCTGCACGCAGCAGATGATCCATCTCGGACTGCTTGTTGAAGATGGCATTGGCCTTCTTGGCCAGCATCCACCCCACGTTCCGCCGCAGCGGCAAGTTGATCATGAAGAGGGGGAGCGCGGGGTTCCCCAGCCGGTCCTCAAAGCTGTAGGTGTCCTCGTCCAGCTTGATGGGGGTCTGGTTTTTGTCCAGGGTCCAGCGCGTCCAGCCGTCCAGCCGGTAGTGCACGAAGGTGTACTGGAACGGCGTCACCCGCTGCTCGTCCAGGGCGGTCCGCTGATCCTTCATCTCGGCCACCACGGCCTCCACCAACCGTCCCTTCTCCATGCGCCAGTTGCGGACGGCTTGGACCGGGAGCGCCACTACCCGGCTCACAATGTCGCCGTTGAAGTTCTCCCCGCCGTCGCACAGGATCCAGGCCCGGTGCACCACCAGGAGGTCCGCCGTGCACTGCTTCCAGAGGCTGACCCATCCGAGGTTCTGCCCGGAGCCGTCCACATCGTTCTTGAGCCGTCCGGCGATGCTTTGGGCATCATCCGCATCCCCCAGCGCGCCCCAGTCGCGGTTGGTATCCGACTCGGCCGAGAAGAGCATCCCGGCCAGGGAGTCCACCACCGTGGCGAAGTGCGGCGTGTAGTCCGCCAGCCCGGTCCGCTCCCGGTAGCCTTCAATGGACTCGGCCTGTTGCTTCCGGGGGAGGTACTTGATCACGCGGTCCGGCTCCAGAACCTGGCCGGTGTAGTGCTCCATGGCCATGGTCCACTTGTCCACGTTGGCATCGTACTCCGGGTGGGTCCGGAGCAGCCAGACATCCTTGAGCCCCGTGATCACCGGCGGCGCCGAGGGGCCCGAGCCGACCAACGTGGCCTGGGCGGAACCGGAGGGCGTCGGGATGACGGGCAGGCTGATGCTCTGCGGGGTGAAGCCTGGAATGGACAGGATGTCGGGCGCGCTCATTCTTTGACGGTGACCTCCCCGCCTTTGGAGACCCGGACATTCACCAGCCGATCCATCCACAACGCGACCGCCGCGAGGGCCTTGGCAAACTCATGAGGCCCGTCGCGGGGCTCAAAGGTGATGACCACCTTCCCATCCCCATACTGCACCTGCATGGGATCCCGTCGCCTAGTAGCTGCTGTGCGTCGGCGACCCGCTCGGCTTGGACGCATCGGGCTCCTTCGCGGCCGCATGGTCTTGGGGCGAAGCCTCCGGCGCTTGGGTGTCAGCAGCGGGCCGGTCCTCGGGCCGCTGAAAGAAGTCCGGATGCTGCTCCACGCTATCCGTCCCTGGCTTGCCGTGGAGCTTGGCGAAGGCCGGATGCCCAACACAGGCTGCTTTGTCCGCCATCGGATCCTCCTTTACTTGGTCCAGCGTCCCTTCTCATCGCGCGGCTCCCCGGCCGCGCCCGGACCCGGGGCCTTCTCGTGCGCGATGCCAGATCCCTTGAGCTTGTCCAGGTGCTCCGGTCCGGCCGCCTTGGGCTTCCGGCTGATCCCTTTGACTTGCTGCCCGCCGGGCAAGGAGCCCCATGGCTCGTTGCCCCACTGGTTACTGTAGCCGCCTTTGGCCATGGGTAGCTCCTGTTGGTAGTCGCCGCGCGGCCGCGCGCCGGGCTTGGGTGGGATCTGCTTCACAGTGGCGGCTCCCGCACGTCGTAGATCCACTGCCGCGCAATCTCACAGAGGGCCACAAACACCGCGTCCTTGTCCCGCTCTAACTGACCCAGCTTCGCGTAGGGCACCATGTCCGGATGGGTCTTGGCCGCGGGGTCGTACCGCTCCCCATAGTTCCACCCCATGCCGAAGTAGGCCTGCATCCAGCTCCCGTGCAACTCCTCTGGGGACCGGGAGCGCTGGTCGCCCATCTGTCGCTCGATGACGGCGCGGAACTGTACCTTGAAGGGCTCCTCGCGCTCCACCCAGGACGGCGGGACAATGGGCACCGCCGCCGCTTGGGCCGCCAGCCGGGCTGTCTCGTAGACGAAGACTGCGCGCCGCTCCAAGAGGTTCACCATCAGCTGGTCCGGTTCACGCCGCGGCTATCGCAGCTACCAGCGCTGGAATCCCCGCTCCGGAAGGGCGGGAGCCCGGTGGCGTCCGGGACAAGTGTGCGCCCCAACGCGGGGGGCAGATGCTGCCGCAGGACCTGGAGCGCGGCCCACAACCGGCCATCCCGCTCCGCCACGGCCCGCGCCAGCGTGTCCTCCACCCAGTCCCCGTGGTTCCCGCTCGCGGTGGTCCGGTTGCGCCCCCGGGAATCGCAGCTGCCCGCCGCGCCATCCGCGGCCCGGAACGGCGCCAGCCCCGTCACCGTCGGCACCGTCTGGGCGGCCACTGCCGGGGGCGTGGCGCGGCTGATAGCTTGGAGCGCGGCCCAGAGCCGTCCATCGCGCTCCGTCAGCGCACGGTCCAGCGCGTCATCGAGCACCTGTTGGATGGTGGCCATCAAGGCCTCCTAGATCCAGGTGAGCCGGTTGAGTCCCCGCGCATCGGCGGCTCCGGCAGGGCTATCGCTCCCCCGGAAGGGCGCTTCGCTTGTGACGACCGCTGGCAGCGGCAGCTTGGCGCTGAGGACGTTACTCCCCAGCCACTGGATCACCTCACTCAGCCCGCACCAGGTGTAGGCGTCCCGTTCTATCTCGGCGCGGTTGAGACAGTCATTCACCACATCCGTCACTAGCGCTCCGGCACTCCAGCTCAGCCGGTTCACGCCCCGCGCATCCGCCGCGCCCGCGGACGGATCCGCGGCCCGGAACGGGGCATCCAGTCCCACGGCCGCCGCGGGATCCAGCACCGTGGCATCGCTGGCGGCAGGAATGCTCGGCAAGAGCATCTGCAGCCCCATCCAGACGTAGGCATCCCGTTCGACAAGGGCGCGAGCCACCAGATCATTCACCACATCACTGATTGACGCCATAGCCACCCTCCGGGTGGTGGTGGGCGCTGCAGCTCCCGGCACGGGGCTCGAACCCGCCTCCGGCTGCGGCCTAGCAACCGCGGTCACCGTGGACCGCCGGGAATGCACCGCCCAGCCAGCGAGCTCACCGACTGAGCGGCGGGGGAGCGGCCACCCGTGTACTTAGGGCGTCTCTCTCCCCTACAGCTTGCGGCTGAGCAACACCGAGACCCCGTTACCCAAAGTCCCGTGGCCCTTCACGGCCCGCCGCCGGGCACGTCTCCGCCGAGTCTGCCGGGTTGCTGCCTGGACCCGTGACCGCCTCACGACGGCCGTAGGATGCCCTGGCCAGGCTCTGCGGCGATCAGCTGGACGAGGGCCTTTCCCTAACAGGGTGCCCGTTCTCCTCGGGTGCCACCGGGGGCTGACCCGTCAGAAGTTAACCTGCAACGCCTCGATGAGCACCATCTCGTCCGCCACGAGCAGATCCCACAACAGCCAGACCAGCGCGTCCAACCGGTCCGGGGACGCCTCCCCGGGGAGCCAGGTGCAGAGCTGGTCCTCCAACTCCGGGAACACGCCCACGTGATGGATCCGGCCCTGCTCGTAGAGGGCCGCCACCGGTTCGGCCCGGGTCCGCTTGCCCTGCGTCGCGTGGACCCCTTTGTAGGGGACGTTCGGTGCGATCACGCGCAAGTTCCGCTCCACCAGCAACCCGCCCTGATTGGTCTCGGCGATGATGCGGTCGCCCTGAAGCGCGTGCAGGATCCCCACCGCGTACCGGCCCCAGACCTCCGGACTCCAGCGCCCGCTCAGATCCGCAAAGATGTAGGCGTGGGGCGGGGACTGCGTATCGATGGCCCCGGCGATGATCCCCGTCTCATTGGACTCCTCGTCCGCGGTGACCGCCGGATCGATGGCCACCGCAATCCGCCGGAGTGCGGGCACCAACTTGAGGCGCCGGGAATAGGCGCCCGCGGGGGCCAGCTTGTCGACGGGGATGTCCTTGATGCGGGCTTGTTGGATCCGCTCCCGGGTCCACAGGGCCCCGGGCATCTCGTCTAGGACGGCGGCGTACAACTCTTGCTGTCCCAGCGCGGTGCCCTCATAGGTCTGCCGCAACTCGGCAAACCAGCTGGCCGGGAGATTGTCGGCATTCTCGTAGGTGGAGCCGCCGGTCTCCCGCACATTGGGCCGCTTCCGCAACTGGCGGATAATGGTGACGGGCTTAGGGGTCGTGGTGACGCAGACTTGGGGCTGGATTTGGGCCGACTCTAGCCGCATCGTCAGGACAAGGTTGTCCCAGGTCTCCTTCACATACATCCAGGCCGCCATCTCATCGGCCCACCCCGTATCGTGGGACGGGCCGCGGAGCTGATCCGGCTCGGCGCCGGAGTACGTGGTGGCGATGGCCCCGGTGTGGAACACTACGCGCCGGAGCCCCGGCTGGTACAGCGGCCGCTGCGAGGGCGGGAACACGCCCAGCAACCCGGGCACCCCGGGCTTGCCCTCGATCATCACGTCGCGCGCGTGGTCCGGCGTCTTGGCCACCAGCGCGATGGACCGGGCCCCCTTGTCCACGCGCTCCCGGACCCACTCCGCGCCGGTCCGGGTCTTGCCAAAGCCGCGGCCCGCCAGCAACAGCCAGACAAACCAGTCCCCGAGCGGGGCCAGCTGATTCGGCCGGGCCCAGAACTCCCGCCAGGCATACGGGAGATAGCTCAACTCCTCCTCGGTCAGTGTCTCCACCCAGGCGCGGATCCCGCCCGGGCCCAAGCGCTTGACCAGTGCTTGGCGCGGGCTCATCCCCGGGGCGATGACTTGGGGCACGCTAGACCAGCCCCTGCCAACAGTAGATCATCGGCGCCTTCCCGCGGCACGCATGCTCGATGTACGCCTCCCGCCCCACCCGCGCGTGTTGGGAGGCCCAGGTGTCAATCCGGGTGACGAGGAAGCTCTGATCATCGGTCGCCGCGTACTCATTGGCGATGGGCAGCCCCGGCTCTTCCGGAACCTCCGCCACCGCAATCGCGCGAACGGGACGCGGGAACCGGATCCGCGATGGGACGGGATAGCCCCATAACTCCACGTCGCCGTCCTTGGGGCCGCCGCGGAACTCCACCCACACCCAGGCCTCTGTCCCGTCTGTGACCGTCACTCGTGGAGGTCTCCGTTAGTAATGTACCCGTGCCAGGCGCAGCCAGGCGGGGAGAAGAGGATGGAGGGCCGCAAGGTCAGGTCCGCCAAGCTCGTCCCGGTCATGGTCCAGCGCGCAATCTTGGGCCACCACTCCGGCGGCAGCGGTGGCGCGTTCTGCGGATTGGAGAAAAAGCAGATAGCGTAGTGCGCGCCGATGACGTAGCGCCGCCCAGCTTCCTCCCCGCGCTCCCGCCCCACCGAACACTTGGGACACTGGAACATAACGCCGTTGGCGCCGGCCAGCTGGGCGCCGAGCCGCGTAAGCGACGTGGCGCTGGTCGCGCAGACAAACTCCGCGTCCTGCTCCGTCAGGCGCATGGTGGCTCACGCGTGCCGTCCATGGTGGAGCACCCACCGCGCCCCCTCAATCACCGCTTCCGTCACCAGGTAGCCATACAAGCGCTGGCGGTAGTCGCTCCAGGCAAATCCGTTGTAGTCGAACAATCGCTCGTAGGCGTAGCTGGTCAGCTGCACTCCGGCGAAGCGGAGGACGGGATGGCGCCAGCCCTTGGCGATCCAGGGCCCGCGGCTCAGGAGGTTGAGCCCGGCCCCGGCGCTGTACTCCGCCAGGCGGTCATGCCGGAGGAAGATCCCGATGCCCTGCCCCCGGCAGATCTCCGGAACCGTGGCCAGCGCCGCGAGTACGGCCCCGGCTGCCAGGAGCGGCCAGAGGAGGCGCTTCATCCGGCCTGCCGCGCCTGGTAGGCCCGGACCGCCCGCTTGGCCATGGCCATACACGGGGCACAGGGCGGCCCGTCCCGCGGCGCCACGGTGCAGATGGCCCGCGCCGCGGCCACGGTGGCGGGATCCTCCGCGGACCAGTCAAAGGACGCTGCTGCTGGAGGGCCATGGATCCAGCGCTCCTCAACGGAGCGGGCAATGTCACCCAGAATGATTGCCGCCACGCCCACGAAGAAGCCCTGCGTCCAATGACTTTCAATGAATTGGCTGGCACCCCAGTTCAGGCCCGCGAGGATCCCCAGCGCGAGGCTCCAGGTGAGGAGCATGCGCGGGAGGACGTGCCAAACAACACGCGTAATCTCGCGGCCCGTCATGGCGTCCCCACGGTGCAGAAGGCCCGACCCACCACCGCGGTGTCCGTGACGCCCAACAGGTCCACGAGGTAGGATCCCGTATACAACGGCAACATGGCCGGGAGCCGGGTGAACCAGCGGGAGGGCACGTTGGTGACCCGGAACGCCCCCACACTCAAGAGCACCGGGGTCACGGTCACCCCCATCACATTCACCGCGGCCGTCCCGGACAGGGAGCCCGCCGTGGCGGTGATCGTGGCCAATCCCGGCGCGCGGAAGTGGGCCAGCCCAAACCCGGTCACCACAGCGATGGTCGAATCGCTGGACGTCCAGGTGGCATCCACGCCCGTGGTCACGGCCCCCGTGGAGTCCCGCAGGATGGCGTAGAAGGTCTGCGCGCCGCCCTGGGTGGGGCTGAGGCTGGCCGGAACGAGGTAGAGACGGTTCGCCAGGGTCGGTCCGGGGCCTGCAGGCAGCCGCACCACAATAGTGGCGGTCGCCGTCAGCGCGTCGCTCGTTGCGGTCACCTGCCCCGCGCCCCCGTTCAGCGCGCCCACCATCCCGAGCGGCGAGACGGAGACGATGGACGGCGTAGCTGTGGACCACGTGATCGGGCGCCCAAAGAGCGTATTCCCCGCCGAGTCGTAGGTGGTGGCCACCAGTTGGACGGAGGTCCCCACCACCATCGTATCCAGAGCGGGCGTGACCTCCATCCGCCGGACCGGCACGAGGGTGACCCGCACGACGGTGCTCCCAAAGAGCGCGTTGGTGCTCGTCGCCGTGATGGTTGCCGTGCCCGGGGCCATCCCGAGCACCCGGCCGCTCCCCGCATCCACCGTTGCCACGCTCGGCGAGCTGGTCGTCCAGGTCACCCCGCCCAGCACCGTCGCCCCGTTCACGTCCTGCAGCAGCACGGTCGGGAGGACGGTCTGCCCCACGTACAGGCTCATCGTCGTGGGGAGCACCGTCACCTTGGCGATCGGGTTCACCGGGACGGTGTAGGGGACCGAGACGTTGCAGGTCGTCGCCGAGCCGCTCTCCGCATGCCACGTCCAGCTCCCGAGCGCGGCCACGGCGCTCTGCTCGGAGCGGAACGCGAAGTTGATGCCGATCGTCTGCTCCATCCCACCCGCCGGGGCCACAAAGGCGGAGTAGGTGTGGGCCGGGACATTCACCACCAGACGGAAATGATAGGTGGTGCCGGCCACGTAGGGGATGACGCTCGTGGCGGCGTAGGCGGCGCCGTTCCGCGCATCGATCATCCCGCTCGCGTTGAACCGCGCGATCACGGCCAGGTCGGAGTAGAGCGCCGTGGACGTCGCGGAGAAGCCCGTCACCGCATCGACCGCGGTCCCGTTCGGGATGGCGTCAAACTGGACGGTGAAGCTCCCGGTCTGCGGGCTCAGCGCCGCACTGCCCCACCCCGTGGTGCTGGTCTTGCAACCGACCCCCAGCACCAGTGGCGCCGAGATCCCGAACGGCCCAAAGGTGCTGGTGCTGTCCCCGGCCCGCACCACCGCCTTCACCCGTTGCGCCAGCGCCGGATAGGCAAGCCGGAAGGTGTCGGCGCTGCGGGGCGGACTGGCCACCGGCCGTTGATGGTATGTGCCGGGGAGGGCATCGTTGTAGTCCCCGGGGAAAGCAATGGTGATCGTATCGCTCGCCGGAATCAGCCGGGTGTGGGTGGCAGCTTCCCCTGCGGGCGGGGTCCAGGTCAGGACCACCACCGCCGAGTCCGTCCGCGTCCCCAACGTCGCCGCCACATTGGTCGGCGCTGCTGGCGCAATCACCTTCCCACCAGGGACCGGCCCATGAAAGCCCGCATCCGCCCAGGCCAGGACGGCCTGGACCCGGGTCCGGCCACCGGGGAACGGCGGCACGCCATTGCCGCCATCCGTCATCCGGTCCTCGACCAGCCGCCCATTGGGAGCCAACAGGCCCCCCGGCTGAATCAGCAGCAGGAAGGCAAAGCACGCTACCCAGCTTGCTGTAATAACAGACCCCCGCATGTGGTGCTCCTCTAGGCGCTCTGCGGCGCCCGTCGCCGTCGATAGATCAAGGTCCATTGACTCACGTGCTGATCGCAGCGCCGGTAGCCGCGTTGCACTAACATGCCGCACACATCGCAGGTCGGCGCAACAGGTGAGATGCCCGCTCGGTGCGCACGGTTCGCCACGGCCGCCGGGGTGGCGCAGTGGTCGCAGCGCCGCGCCCCGTGGCCCCGACCGACCACCTCCCCGCACCCCTCACACTTTTGCAAACTCCGCGTGCGGATATAGTAGGCTTGCTGGTTCAGACGGTTCTGGGTGGCACGCGGCACCCGCACCCGGGGTCGGGCGTCGCCTTTGCCCCGCGCCTCCCGTCGGAGCGCCTCGCCCATGCCGCCGCACATATACGTGACCGCCCAGGCGCCAAAGTCCCCAATGTGATCTTTCCAGCGGGCTAGCGCGATATAGAACCGCAGACACCCGATGCTCACCAGGTCATCGCGCTCCAGCGCGCCGAACGGCTCAAACCGCCGGGCAAAGATCCGCGCCCACCCGAGCACCGTCGCGGGACTGGCGTCCGGCGTCAACCGCGGAAGGAGTCCCGCCCGCGCACCCTGTCTCGCCGAACTACCGGCAGAAAGGCTGACGCCGCTCCGAACGGTATTGGTTGGTGACGCAAAGCCGTCAGGGCTAGGAGTGGCGAGCGGGACTGTCATGCTTGCTTCACGTCTGGCGCATCCGGCGGGGCAATCTTCCGGGCCAGCTCGGCCCGCACCACCGCCAAATTGACCGGGCCACCCTCTTCTCCCGTGAGCCGGAACGTCTGGGGCGGCAACCCGTGCCCGTAGGCGGCGCCGAACCGCAACAGCACGGCCCGGAGGCTCCCGGCGCGGGATCCGGCGCGGCGGAGGTCGGTCATGATCTGCTGCCACATGATCGGGTCGCTGCACGCTTCCTGGCACGCTTTCCGGAACTCGCGCAGCGTCCCGTCCCGCGGCCCAGGATTGCCGGTGCGCAGCTGGCCGTGGCCGTGCTGCGGCGTGCGGTAGGCCACCGGTACATTCCGGCCGTGAATATCCACCACCTGCTCAACGTCGGCATGCTTCTTGGGTCCGGCGGCGACGGGCTCCGCCGCGGGCCCATGAGGTTTCGGTTTCGCTTTCCCGTTCGGCTTCTGGCCGTTCCCCTTGCCATTGGCTTTGCGCGGGCTCATCGCGTCCTCCTCGGGCTTGAGGGTCCTACTCGCCCATCCGCACCGGGGCCCGGGGGCGGGGCTGATCCCCCCGGAGCCCATGCTCCAGCGGGCGGGCCCCTTCGACCACTGGGGGTCCCTTCCCGGCTCCCGCCCCCACCACCACCGGTGCCTCCACCTCCGGCCGCGGCGGGACCGGTCCCGGCACCACGGGTCGGGCTCCGCGGACCGTCGCGGGGACGGCCGCCACCGGCGGGCTCCGACCTTCCAAGGCCTCGATCCGGCCCGCCAGGAAAGCCAGCTGGGTCTCCACCGGACTCAACGCCTCCTCCACCACGTCGGCTACCGTGTCCCGAGTCTGGGCGAGAGCATCTGCCTCGGCCTTAGTCCACTTCTCCGTGAGCTGCTCCAGGCGCCGCAGTTGCGCCGCTTGAGCTTTGGTGAGCGCAGCCTTGGTCCCCCGGGGCGCCGCTTCCAGCGCGTCTAACCGGCGCTCCAGCGCTTGCTGGTGCAGCTCCAGCGTGGTGAGGCCGGACGGGGCCACGGGGACTTCCGGGAGCGGCGCCGGCAGGACGGGCGACCGGGGCCAGCGGCGACTGATGCGCTCCGTCTGCTCCACGTGTTGCGGGAGGGCCGCCGTCCAGCCCACACTCAGCGCGTGGTACACCCAACTCTTCACCGCGGTGATATGGTCGGGCAGGAGGCATAACGTCATGTCCGGCCAGGCCAGGACTTCCGCGGTGGTCTTGAGGCCCCAGCTTTGGAAGGCCGCCGCCGCGTTCGGGAGGGCTTGGCCATAGAACTCCCGCAGCAGCTCAAAGGCCAGAAGGTGGGCGGCTTGTTCCGTGGCGGGAGAGTCCACCGTCAACCGGGGCACCGTGACCCACTCCCCGGCGTCCCAGGCATCCAGCACGGCAAGGATGTCGGTCTGCGGCATCAGCACCCGCCCAACGGCGGCTCCGGCCGCGGCAACGGGAAGCGGTAGATGGCCTGATACCGGCCGACGAAGAGCCGTCGCGTGTTGAGGAGGAGCGGGCCGGGGGTCCACCCACCGCACGCGGCGTAGATCCCGCGCAGCGCCTGATCCAGGTCAGCTACTTGATGGTCTAACGTCCCCGGCGCGCCCGCGGCCACCGCTTCCCGCAGGTACCAGAGCGTGGCCGCCCATTCGGCGTGGGCTGCCGCATCCACGGTGGGATCTTCGAGCTGTTCTTGAATGACGGAGGCAAGGACCGCGGCCATGCCATACCACACCGCCCCCGGCATAACCAGAAACACCGGGTGGCCAGCGGTCCAACGCGGATCCCGCGCTGAGAGCAATGCCCTCAGCCCTTGGCGGCCCTACCGGGCTGGCCGCCGACGTTCGACCCTGGCGCGATCCCGGCGTTGGGCGGCTTGGCCGTCCCCAGCTTCGGTTTGGGCGTGGCCGGATAGGGGATCTTGGCGCCGGTCTTGGTGGCGTGGGCGGCGAGATCCTTGTGAAACTGGAGCACATGCTTGAGATGACCCATAGAGCCTCCGGGAAGAGCACCCCTACGATAGTGAACCCGGGCCCGACGCGAAAGGGTCGGACCCCGCTACCAGGCCGGAAGTTCCGCTGGGGGCTGCCGAGCGCACCAGTCAACGTAGGCATCCCAATAGGCCTGCGCGAGGGCCAGCGCGTGCTCCCGCCCATCCGTGGGGTGGCGTTCCGGCCAGACCTCATTCCAGCCGCGGCAGTGCTGGATCATGATATGGTGCCAGTGGCACATGGGGATGAGATTGGCCCAGTCGTCCCCGCCCGCCCCGCGGCCCTCCACGTGACAGGCCTCGCTCTGTCGCGCGCCGAACCGCAGCTGGGTCCGGTCTCCGGGCGGCACGCTCGGCCAGCACACGCAGCACGGGTGCCACCGGATCCACTCGCGACAGTGTTCCAGCCAAGCCCGGGTCGGCTTGGGGATGGAGACTATCACCGCACGCCTCGGGCCCCAGAGAGCTGGATGAGCGCGGTGTTCGTCTCCTCATCCGCCAGCAGCAGGATCTTCCCCGCCTCCATCACCTGCCGCAGCAACCGCTGGAGCCGCCGCAGCCGCACCAGCTCCCGTTTCTGTTTCGCCCGACCGATACTCAGTCCACGTCGACCTGATGCTCGCATACAAAGATCCTCACGTCAGGGAGCGGCCGCCCCGCCAACTCCGTCACCGCAGCCTCGGTCAGTCGCCACAGCCATTCCGCCCCACACGGCCAGGGCTCATGCGGCCGTTCCGGTGGCAGATACACAGCGACGGGACGGCCTGCCAGATCTTCCCATCGGGAGTGCGCCGCGGGAGCTATCTGGATGACCTTGCCACTCGCCCGCATCAGCTGGATGTGAGCCCGTTCCACCAGCCGGAACTTGACCGTGACGATCATTCCTGATGCCGCCGCTCCTCCCGGATCTTGTCCACGGCTGCCTTGACTGCCCCCGGCACATCCTCCACACGATCCACCTTGACTTCCAAGGTCCGCGCCGGACTGACCGCCTCCGGCGGAATGTCACGCGCCGTGGGCGGCCGTCCTTGAATCAACTCGTAGTTGTCATCCGCATCCTCCAGGGCCGCATCCCCACGGACAGCGTGGGCCGCGCAGAACTGCCGCCGCGACGGCCCTAATGGGGAGGGCGGCAACGGGCCTTCCCCGCGAGCGCTCCACTCCTGCTTGAGTTGATAGAGCACGGTGGCCTGAGCCTTACACCCGGCCTGTTGACACCGGCCGCCCCGCTCCCCATCATAGAGCGGCCCCTCACACCAGTCGCTCTTGGTCAGCCAAAACCAGGGGAGGGCATTGGCCATAGCCTCCATGCTGGTCAGGACCTGCTCCCCCACCAAGGTCCCTTTCCGGTACATCCGGAGCCGCGCGGACACGCGCCACTCATCGCCGCTCAGGCCACTCGTCTTGTAGCGGGGCACCACATCAATCTCGATGTGGTCCACGCCTTCGTCATCGGGATGGAGCTTGAAGTGCGGTGTCATGACCGGATCCTCTGAGGTGGGGGCACAATCAACTGGCCGGGATCCCGGGTTGGCGACCGTGTGGCCGTCCGCTCCCCGGCCTGTTCCAGCACGGTATCGGGCGGCGCACGCCAGGGCTTCCGGAACTCCGTCCGCCAGGGCTGATGCTTGAGGTGATCCTGATGCGCCTTGGCCCGCTCCACCCCACCCGGGAGGTCCAGCCGGTAGTGGGCGCCACACTGGCCACAGAACGCCAGAAAGGGCCAATGGAAGGTGAAGGTCACGTCCCGGGCACGCTTGACCCGTGGATGGAGCGCGGCGTGGTAGGCCTGGAGTCCCTGGAGGATCCGTTCCAACCGCTCCGGATCCGGACTATATTCCTGGCCGTCCGGCCCGACGCGGATCAGTCCCAAGACCACCAGGGCATTCCCCCACGGATCGGAGGCAAACAGGTCAAGACCGCGCACGGCGCCGTTGGGCCCGAATCTGCGCGTTGTACTCAATACAGAACAAGCTCCCGCTGCTCAGTCGGCGGGAGTGATAGGTAAGATACACGCCAATCTCCGTGGCGGTCATATCGCGGACCGCTTTGCGCCGCACCGGGGGCCGCCCCCACTCCGGCAGCACGCTGTGGAAGCGCTCGCTCAGCCGGTCCAACTCCTGCTGCCACTGGGGCGGACTCAGCGACGGCAAGTTGGGAATGGCCAGCCAGTCCTTGGATGGGTTGGTATCCAGCATCGGGGGCCTCCGTCGTGAGTTTCCGCACCTTGGTCACGTGGATCTTCCGCCAGTTGTCCTTGATGTAGCCTTGCCACAAGAACCACTCCCCCACCTTGCTCTCCGTCACCAGCTGGCCATAGGTCGCGTAGGTTCGGCGCCGCATGGTGGCAAAGATGGACGACGAGTCATCCTCTAGCGTGAGGTTAAGAAACAGATTGCCCTCCGTGAGCATGGCCGCCTCCGGCGTACAGCCTTGCGCCGCCGCGCGCTTGACCAGGTTGCCATACTCATTCAGGTCCCGAAGGTTCTTTTCCATCAGCTTGCCGAGAAAGATGTACTCTCCATTGCCGCCGATCTGGGCGATCTCCACCAACGGACCGCTAAGGATGCCGTAGTCTCGCGGCACCCGGTACATCCGCCCGAACCGCCGATGAGCCTCAAAGAGGTCATCGAACGGCGTCACGGGATGGGTGAGCAGCTTGACCAGGCCTGGTGTCAGCGGCTCCCCACTCGCACGTTTGGCTAGGATCTGCGCCGCCTTCTTCTCCCCGATGCCCTTGATGTTGGTCAGCCCCCCGAGCACCACGCCGTCCACCACATCCCAATTCGCGGTGGAGCGCTCCGGATCCACCACCTTGAACGGGATCCCTTCCGCTGCCAGCTCCCGGAGGAGCTTGATGCTGTAGCGCTCATCAGCCATCGGATGCCGCAGCGTCGCAGCCGCGAATGCTAACGAATAATGAGCCTTGAGGACACAGCACCAGTAACTGATCAGCGCGTAGCTCACCGCGTGAGAACGGTTGAAGCTCCACGAACCATGGGTGCAGAGCTTATTCCAGATGGTCAGTGCTTCTGGCTCAGCGATCCCTTGAGCGAGGGCACCGTTGCGAAACTTCTCCCAGTAGTGGTTGAAAAACTCCTGGCCCAAGCTCTTGCTCATGGCCTTCCGGAGCTGGCTCACATCCTCCCAACTCAGCTGGCCGAGCCGCCGTCCAATCGCCATCACCTGCTCCTGATAGACAACGGTCCCGAACGTTCGCGCCGTCACATCAGCGATAGAGGAATGGAGGGGAACCACAACGGCTTTTCCGTTCCGTCGGTCCAAGAACTCCTGAGCTGCCCCGCAATGCAATGGACCAGGACGCGCCAACGAAGTGATCGACACCAAGTCCTCAAAGGACTCGATCGGCATCTGGCGGGTGAGGTTCTGGAGCGCATAGCCTTCCCACTGGAAGATGCCGGAGAACTTCTCGCGGCTGAGGACACGGAAGGCCGCGGCATCGTCCAGGGGATAGTGGAGCAGCCAGTCCACCGGCTTGCCGATCAGCCCCAGCGCGTCCTGCAGCACGGTCAACGTCCGGAGCCCGAGCACATCGATCTTGAGGAGGTTCAGCGTCTCCGCCGCACTCTTGTCTACCTGGGCACAGCCCCGGTGATCCAGAGAGACGATCTCCACGAGGGGCTGCGCCGTCACCACGTACCCCGCCGCATGGGTCCCGCCGTAGCGTGCGTGGCCCTCTAGCTGCCCGGCCACTACCAGCCCGGGATACTTGGCCTTGAGCCGCTTGCCAACCTCCATCGTGTCCAAGGCATCCGTTACGGAGAACTGCGCCCGCGCATCGCCCGTAGACCGCTTAATGATGGCGCCCTGCAGCTCATCCAACTCCACCTTGGGGATCTGGAGGAAGCGCCCCGTCTCGCCCAAGGCACTATCGGCCTTGTGGCGGTTGATGGTGCCGAGCCGTCCCACACGCTCTGCCCCGTACTTCTGCACCAGGTAGGCCATCACCTGATCCCGGTGGGTGTGGGGGAAGTCTAGATCCACGTCAGGCAGGTCGGCCCGCGTTACATCGATGAAACGCTCGAACATGAGGTCGTGGACCAGGGGGTCCACGTCCGTGATGCCCATCAGATAGCACACCAAGGATCCGGCGGCGCTCCCGCGCGCCGGACCCACAAACATCCGCGTCTTGGCCTCCTGCACCATGTCCGCCAGCAACACGAAGTAGTCCGCAAACTGCTTCTGACGGATCAGGTCCAGCTCCCGCTCCAATCGTTCTCCGTAGCGCCCATCGAGTTGGAGCCCGCGCGCCCCAGCCCCGGCTACGCACCGCGCCCGGACATCCGCGTCGGCGTTCGGAAAGGCCACCAGGTTGGCGTGCGGCAACGGCACGGCCTCGCAGAGCGCCGCGATGCTTTCCGTGTTAGTGAAGGCCTCGTCCGGGGCCATCGGCAGGGCCAGCCGCAACTCCTCCTCGGTGGGGATGAAGCTGATGGTGGTGCGGCGCAGCGTCTCCCCGCAATGGAAGGCGTAGGCCGTCCAGTCCTCCGGCCGCGGATAGTAGTTGTCCGCGGTAGCCACCAACGGCCACCGATCTTGGGCCACGGCCTTCTTGAGCCAGGGGCCACCCGCCGGACTCAATTCCAGGTAGAAGGGCGCCACCGGAGACAAGTCGCTGAGGAGTGGCGCCGGGCCGCTCAGCACGACCAGATTTGGCGAGACCTCGTTCACCTCGCGCGCCGAGAGCCGCGGGTGATAGTAGAAGTGGTCCGCACTGTTGGCCTTGGTGACCAGAGCATACAACTCCCGGAGACCGTCCGCATTGCGGGCCAGGAAGGCCATGGCGCGGCCATACTGCTTGTCGCGCCGCGCGGCGTCCTTGACCACGTCAATCTCCGCCCCCAGGATGGGCTGGATCCCGACCTTGGCGGTGGCTTTCGTCCAGGCCACATGCCCCCAGGTCCCGTCGTCCGTGATGGCCGCGGCGGGACTTCCCCGCACAGCAGCCAGGACCTCTTCCACCCGCCCAAACACCCGGCGAAAACTGAACTCGGTACGTAGCCGGAGCAGGATCACTTCTTGCGTCCGCCTTCTATTAGCTGGACATTCAAGGACACCACCATCGTCCGGCCATCGTCCAGCGTGACCAGACCGCCCAGACTTCCGCGTGTCTTGTGATCACGCCGTGACCATGTCCCGTTCACGGATCCGCGACGCCACACCGGCAATCCGAGCCGCTCTTTGGCATGGGTCATAAGCCGACCAGTCAAATCGCGCTTTTGCAACGCGGTACACACAGCCGTTGACAACCAGTTCAGCGCATCGCCATCAGTAGCGAACTTTACTGGCTGCTTCGTTTTGGGATGGGGGAACTCCCAATGATAGGGAACCCTGCCCTTGGCGTCCGCAGGACCATCTATCCTGCAACCGCCTTTGATGTATCCAAGCACCAGCCGCTCCTCTTTGGAGGTGAGCCACGGAAAAGGATGTGGGCGAACCTTACGGGTCATTGGTCATCCTCCATCAGCAGGAATCCAGGAGCCCAAATGGAGCACCTTCACCGCCACGCGATGCCGCGTATTCTCGACGTGCCGCCGAATGGCGCTCCGGACCGGGTTAAGCTTCATCGGGTCTACGTCCTCCAGCCGCCACTTCTCCGCACAATGCTGGCACGCCGCGGTGAGCGAGTGGTACTCGTCCGTGGCCCGGACGTGGCGGGTCACGTGGGGATACTCCAGACGCTTCCGCAGCGCGCGCACCGGACCAACGGAAAGCCCGGCACCGGCGCCACCAACTCGCACCCCTGCCGACACCGGAGCCGCCGCAGGATCCGCTGCCACCATCGCGCGCCCAGAATCATCAGACGACTCATCCCATAACCTTTGTGCGGGTGACAGTGCCCCGCTCAACTGCCAATGTTTCTGGGGCGGCAGGAAGCCTGTTGCCAGCTCGGACGGGAAGGAGCACTTGATGATTAGTGGCCTTCACGAGTCCTAGGCGCGACGGGTGCGGATCGAAGAAGAGCGCGCCGTCATAGGTGACGACCCAGTGCTCCAACCCGCGCGGGCCCGGACCGCCAGAGAGCGCCCAGCCCTGCGGCACTGCCTCTTCATGCGTCCAGAGATTGTGCAACTGCCAGCCGTGCGCGCGCAACAGCCGGTTCACTGCATTCACGAGATCAGATTCCTGCTCCCGCGTCAGCTCATGCCCCGGCACCTTCGGGAACTCCGCCAGAGCAATTCCTGTGAGGGATGCCAGACAGGCCATCCAGCACCCATCCGGTTCCTGATCAATACCAATGAATGGTCTAC
>Ga0137379_10000113_pt1 | contig 64763 bp, 59 predicted proteins | sample SagtaG_18_FD_104812 | JGI IMG/M metagenome (GOLD analysis project Ga0137379, IMG submission 104812) | Vadose zone soil microbial communities from Sagehorn Ranch, Mendocino, California, USA - Sage2_L_80_16 metaG | ecosystem: Environmental > Terrestrial > Soil > Vadose zone | place: USA...
ACGTTTTTTTTCAATGACATACTGAAGCAGCCAAAACGAGGACCATAGCAGAAAAACATACAGAAAATATGCAAAAACTTCTGGCTATCCCGTTACACAATACCCATCTGCAGGTGGTTCAGCAATCGCGGCACTTGACAAACCCAGCGCTTTTATACTCCCAACTGTACTAGCTAAGAAACCCCCTTCCATTACACCATTCGCTACCAAATTCACTTCTTGTGCCTTACCTATGTCTGCAGCAAACTGAGTAGCTGGATCAGGTCCATATCCATATTTTTTAAACCACGGCTCAACGATCTTTGATTTCCGCCATGTGAGAAACGTCGAAAAACCGCGAGTACCTAATGCAATTGCTCCCATAGTTAGGGTAAATGGTAAATTATTTACATCAAAGGTAAGATGGTTTAATTCTGCAACGCCCCATCCTGCTCCTATATCAAAGCCATTTTCAGCAAGAGTCCAAGCACTACTTTTTAAATAGTTAAACCTTCGATCTTTTTTTGCACCTTTTACCATCTCAGGAGAAAGTCCAGTCTGTTCGACAAGTGAACCCACCTCAGGAAATTTTTTAGCATTGTAATTTGCTTTAAGAATTTCTCGTGTCCGTAAGGTACTTCGCAATCGTCGTAAATCATCACTCGCACCTCCATTTTTTCCTGCATTTGCTGTAATTTCATCTCTTTTTTCTTCGAGTTGTTCTTTTAAAGCTCTATACCGCTCTCTATAAAAACGTGGAACACTAGAATCTGAGTCAGAAGAATCTGTTTGTTGTGCTACAGTTCGTGCGTGCAATAAACCGGCTACATGTCCTGCGATAAGCTTACCTTTCTGTTTTTTACTGAGACGATCTATGGGAGGCAATCTCCTATTCAATTCAGGGTATTGAACAGCAGCATCAGTCGTAAAGACCTCTGTCATATAATTCAAATACTCAAGTTCCCCGAACATTTCATGACCTTGTGGGGGAGATGCTGAACCATTTACTCGAGGCATCCCCGGAAGAGAAGTATTTTCTCTAGTAGCTTTAGGCGTATGGCGTTCTAGTATAGCCATACTACCTCCTCCATAAAACCTTTGTATCGAAACAGGAGATTATTAATCAGACACAAGAAAAAGTGCGATTCTTGAGAAAATTTTGCACGAAGACTTAGGCTTGCGCCGAAAGATTTTACAATCTTTGTAATAATAACCGCCATGTTATTTCACCTTACCGTATAAAGTATCACGCCAATAATACTTATAAAAAACGATTAGAAAAGTATATTACATCCTGTAGTATATGTCAAGTAATAAACGTGGAGCCGTACATTCTATCATTGATATTGACAAATCAACTTAATTTTTCAATAATATACAAACATGGCAAAAAGGGTAATGGTCGTTGATGATGACCTTTACATTAGAGAGCTCTACGAAGAAATCCTTAAGGATGAAGGATATACTGTCGAATCTGCTTCAAATGGGGAAGAGGCCTTAAACAAACTCAAACTGGGAGGCTATGATCTTGTACTTCTTGACATTATGATGCCAAAACTTGATGGCCTTGGTGTTATGGATGCATTGACTAAATCTCCACCCCCGGTCAAAAACGGACCGATTATTCTCCTCACCAATCTTGATCACGATCCGCTCATTAAAGACGCGATGAGTAAAGACGCATCGGCGTTCATTATTAAAGCAAACATTACGCCGGCTGACTTACTTGGACAAGTAAAAAAATACCTCGGAGAAACCACATAATAATGCTCACTGACTTTCTGAGAATTCTTCTTTATTTTTTCATAAAAAACTCTAATTCAGATTCTCCAACTGAGCGATTTATACTGTTATGGCAATCTTTTTTTGAAACTTACTTTCCCACGTGGAGATGGTCAAGGCTTAAATTTATTGACGTATCAGCTAATATTTGAAATCAAATTATAAATCGGAGTAATAATCGCAATGATAAGAAAACCAACACCAAGTGCCAACAAAACCATAATAATCGGTTCCATAAGTGTTGTCATCACTTTTACTTTTTCTTCTACCTCACGCTCATAATACTCTGATGCTTTCATAAGTGAACTATCTAGTTTGCCTGTTTGTTCACCAATCTTAACCATCTCAACAACCATAGGTGGAAAAAGCGGAGTAGTAGCCATTGCGTCTCCTATGGCAATACCTTTTTCAACACGTTTTGCCACAAGTATTATTGCCTCTTTGTAAATAACGTTTCCCACAACATCACTACTCTTGATTAACGAATCGACCACCAAAGAGCCCGAACTAATCAGTAAGGAGAATGTCCTGGCGAATTCAGCCATCATACTATCACGAAGAAGTCTCCCAAAAATGGGTAATTTTAATATATACGCATCAGCAGTTTTGCGGCCTGATGGTTTTCTATACCAACTGCGAAGATAAAAAAATAAAATTAAGAAAATAGTAATCGCAATATACCAATAGTTAGTTAAAAAGGTTGAAATGCCAATGACAATGACTGTCGGCAGAGGAAGGCTCATATTAAGGTTCCCATAGAGTGTCGTTAATTGCGGAATAACATATACCATCATTACCACCATCACCAAAACCATCATCACCACAACAATAAGTGGATAGAGCAATGCGCTTCTGATTGTATGGACCAGCCGCTCATTTTTCTCCAAATTTTCTGCCAATCTTGTTAACACTTTATCAAGGAGGCCTGAAGATTCGGCTGTTTTAACAAGAGCTATGTAAATTGGCGAAAAGGCCTGAGGATATTTTTCAAGAGCTTTTGACAACATCGCTCCATCTTCGATTTCCGTTATTATTCCTTGAACAATCTCTGTCATCCCAACACTTTGCAATTGATTTTTTAACACATTCAATGCCTGGAGGAGGGTAAGACCTGAGGTAATCATGGAGGCTAATTGCCTGGTAAAAAAGACGATGTCTGAAGCTTTAGTCCGGTGAAGAAATGGTACAAACCGCATGAATCCAGTCTTGGATTCAGGAATAATTTGTACAGGAACAAATTGATGTTGCCTAAGATACGTAGCAGCCTCATTTACGTCCTTGGCTTCTATTAAACCACGGATTGTTTTACCATCTTGGGTTACTGCTCTGTAATAAAGCCTCATACATATTCCTTATCCAACCAATCTCTCAAGTTCATTTAATCGCAATGCATAGGATCTGGCATCATCAATGGTAATAATTCCTTCTTTGACCAACTGAGCTAGCGACTCATCAATCGTTATCATACCCATATCTTTTGAGGTTTGGATTACTGAATCAATAAGATGTGATTTCCCATCGCGGATATTACTCGAAACAGCAGGAGTACCAAGCAAAATTTCAACAGCCGGAATTCTTCCTCCGCCAATTTTGGTCACAAGCCTTTGTGAAACAATTCCCTTGAGTGTTGCAGCCAATTGTATGCGAATTTGTGAACGTTGGTCTGCGGAAAAGGCGTCAACAATACGATCAATACTTTGCGCGGCTGAATTTGTATGCAACGTTGAGAGCACTAAATGACCTGTCTCGGCCAGAGTTATTGCCGCCTGCATTGTCTCCGGATCACGCATTTCACCAATCAAGACGACATCAGGATCTTCACGAAGCGATGAACGAAGGGCAAGGTTCCATGAATGCGTATCAATTCCCATTTCCCGCTGAGAGATAATACTATTGCCTTTAGGATAGACATACTCAATCGGATCTTCAATTGTTAAGATATGACAAGATTTATTAAGATTAATCTCATTAATAATTGCTGCAAGTGTACTTGATTTGCCATGACCTGTCGGGCCAGTAACAAGGACAAACCCTTGTTTTAATTTCGCAAAATCATGGCACACTTTTGGAAGACTGAGCTCTTCAATTGTACGCACACCCGGTGCTAGAAAACGAAGAGCAGCCGCAACGGTCCCTTTTTCAAAATAGGCGTTAATACGAAATCGCCCCACTTCCTGAGTGGATTTTCCATGGTAGCCAAAAGAGAAATCAAGTTCTTTATTGGTCAACAATAATTCTTTCTGTTCCGGAGTAAGAAGAGAAAAAATCATTGTTTCCAGATCAACAGATTTCAGAGCGGGGTAGGTAGTCAAATACCGAAGTGCCCCGTCAATACGAAAAGTCGGCGGAAGCCCCACCATTAAATGCAAATCAGATGCCTTGTTTTTGATTGTAAGTGTAAGTAGTTCTTGTATGTCCATAAAACTAAACCCTACTCCTGTGCTACTCTAAGCACCTCTTCCATAGTAGTCTGTCCTTGCAAAACTTTCAAGTAGCCGTCTTGTTTCATGGTTATCATGCCCTCAATGATTGCCTGGTCTTCAATCTTTTGTTCATCATTTTGCTCCACCATCAAGCGACTGATTTTTTCTGTCGCAGTAAGGACTTCATAAATACCCAACCTTCCCATATACCCGAGATTGCCGCATTCTTGACACCCTTTGCCGCGGTAAAATTTGCCATCATTGTTTGCCGGAAAGAGTTTGCCAAGTACTCGTTTTACCTCACTCATTAACTGAGCTGGGGGAACATAGCTTTCCTTACAATGTGGGCAAATGCGCCGTACTATTCTTTGACCAACGATTGAGTTGACAGTTGATGCCAAAAGAAAGCTTTCTGCTCCAAGATCAATCAAACGAGGAAGGGCTCCTGAAGCTCGAGATGTGTGAAGCGTTGAGAACACTAAATGTCCCGTCAATGCAGCTTGAATTGCTAGATCTGTTGTTTCTTTATCACGAATTTCTCCAACCAAAATTATATTGGGATCTTGCCGCAAAAAAGAACGTAGCCCTGAAGCGAATGTCAAACCTACTCCTGCATTTATCTGCACTTGATTAACGCCCGGAATTTCATACTCCACAGGATCTTCAAGTGATACAATATTTACCCGAGTTGTATTCAATCGGGAAAGCACTGAATATAACGTAGTGGTTTTTCCGGAGCCGGTTGGTCCACAAACCAAAATGATGCCATGAGGCCTCAGAATTGAGGTTTCCAATGCTTTGAGCGATGGACCATTCATACCCAAGTCAGGAAGTGTTGGTATCCCTCCTGATTTATAAAGCAACCGCATGGCGATCTTTTCTCCTGTTACTGTTGGAATGATTGAGACACGAATATCAATTTCTTCTTTGTTAATTTTAAAAGTAAATCGTCCATCCTGTGGAATTCGATGCTCATCAATTTTTAACTCAGCCAGAATTTTAATACGCGATGTGAGGGAGTCACGGACATTTTTGGGAAGGCTTAATTTATCATAGAGAATTCCATCAATACGATATCTTACTCGCAGCTTGTCCGAAAGCGGTTCAATATGCACATCAGAGGATCTGCTATTCGTGGCATATTCAAGAATAGTTGAAACAATTTTTGCAATTGGTGCTTCTTTTATGATCTGAGCAATTTGACTACTGTCAACGGTACGATTTTTTGTAAATTCTTCCGTTTCTTTAATTGCTTCACCAACTTCACCAACAAGCTCTTGCTGATACTGTTGCTCAATCGCAGCCTTAACTTCCGCAGGATCTGCGGCAAATGATTTGATAGTAAGTTCGGTTTTTTGCCTGACAAAGCCAAGCGCATCCATATCAACAGGATTTGCCATTGCAATCGAAAGCGTTTTTGTGCTTTCTTCATAGGAAAAAGGAATAAGAGAAAACCGCTCGACAACTGATCGTGAAAGAAAGCTAAGCGCCTGCGGAGAAAAAGCAACTGTTGAAAGGGAGATATACGGAATCCCCAACATTTTTGCCTGCGCTTCAGCAATTTTTGAGTCAGAGATAATGCGCATTGATTTTAAGACATCAACAGTAGATTGATTGGCAGAGGCACTTTTTAATTTTACTTGTTTGTATTGCTGGTCAGTGAGTAAATGCTCCGCGTTAAGCATGTCCAGTAGCGTTGTCTCGCTGGACTGATCTTGCATGACAGATGGAACGGATGGTAAACCGGGCATTACTCTAATAGTAAAAAATAAGAGAGGGCAAGTCAAGGAAATTGTCATTTATTGACAAAAAGACGTATAAATGTATATACTAGACTACACATGATTGTTGATAAAGTTAGTTTAGAATTTGAATGGGATAACGGAAATAGCGGTAAAAATAAAAAACATATGGTTGATGATAAAGAGGCGGAGGAAGTATTTTTTGATGAAAAACGCTTTATCTTTAAGGATAAATTACATTCTGGTAATGAGGAGAGAATAAGAATAATTGGAAAAACTAAAGCAAAAAGATTATTATTTATAGTTTTTACAAGGAGAAATAAAAAGATTAGAATAATTTCAGCAAGAAATATTAACAAAAAGGAGGTGTTTCTCTATGAAGAAAAAATTAAATCTTCCGAAATTCAAGAACGAAGATGAAGAAAGAGATTACTGGAATAAGATAGATCTCTCAAAATATTATGACCCTAATGATTTAGAAGAAGTAAGTTTTCCAAATCTTAAACCAACTAGTAGATCAATTTCGATCAGAATTCCAGAATATCTTTTAAATCGTATAAAGGAAAAAGCAAACGAAATTAATGTACCTTATCAGTCACTTATTAAAGAATATATTAAAAGAGGTGTTTTCACTTCTTAATAATTAAAATGAGGAGAAATCATGGTCAGTTTTATTATTGTTGCCAAAGAAAAAAAGAAAAGGGAAGAGTACGCAAAAGCATTTGCAAAAAAACAAAACATTGACCCTTTCGATATCACTCTTATTGAAAAAGACCTTACCAGCAAACCTACTACCCAAAGTATCGGCATTGAAGTTGTCAAACAAATTCAGAAAAAAGTATTTTTCAAACCAATCAGAAGTAAATCCAAACTCATTACTATCGAAGACGCGCAACTACTTACTCCCGAGGCTCAAAATGCGTTATTAAAAGTTCTTGAAGAACCACCGGCTCATACACTCATCTTTCTGGGAACAGATTCAAAAGAAGCACTTCTGCCAACAATTATTTCCCGCTGCCAAATTATAGAGCTTGAAGAAGAGCGAAAAAGACTCTCTGAAAAAACAATTGAGGAGCTGAATAATTTTATTGAAACCCTGCCAGAGCTTTCAATAGGGGAAAAACTCAAACAAGCAGAACAATTGGCCAAAGATAAAGACAAAGCTATCAAGTGGATCGAAAATCTCATTCTCGTCCTGAGGGAAAATATGTTAGAAAACGTCATCCTGGTAAACGAAGCGCATCCAGGATCTGATTCTGGACCCGCTTCGCCCGCATCGACGCGAGGCGAGCGAGCCGGAATGACGGAAAGAGATTACTTCAACATTATCAAATCATTTCAATCCCTCCACACACTTTTGAAAACAACCAATGTCAATCCTCGTTTTGCCATAGAACACACCTTACTTTCTTTACAAAAATAAACCAAGAACGAAGATGTAGATACAAATCCACCTCGAAGGTGTAAACTTAAAATAAAAGAATGAAAGATATTCAACGAGTTTATCTCTGCCATACATTTAATCAAGTGGTGCTATCAGTAATTGGTGTATACGTTCCAGTTTATTTACTAACACTTAAATATTCGCTGCAAGAAGTTATTTTGTATTATGCCATCGCACCGACAGTTGGATTATTCATAACTTTTTTTATCTTCATCCCATTGATGCGCAAATGGGGTCTTATCAATTTATTCAAATTGTACTATCCGTTGCAAATCCTTCAACTTTTTTTACTTTTTAGTCTGCAATTCTTCAAATTTCCTCTGGAAATTGCAGCAGTCGGCTATGGAATTGCCACCTATGCTTATTGGATTCCGCTCAACTTACTTTTCATCAGACATTCAGAGCATAACGATATGGGAAGTAATTTAGCTAAATTTTTTGCGCTTCCTCAGCTTTTCGGAATAATCGGACCGTTACTTGGAGCGTTACTGATTCCATTCGTTGGATTCTGGCCTGTTTTTGCTCTCACAATGATAAGCCTTATTTTTACTTATATTCCTCTGGCAAAAGTACAAAACACCGGATTGACAGTAAATCTTAACTTCACAAAAGCTTGGCAAAGAATTAAGAGGAATAAAACACTTTTTCTTTTTGAGGGATTTGATAATGTTCTTGAAGAATCGGACTGGTTTTGGGGAATCTATGTCTATTTACTGATCGGCTCTCTGGCAACTCCTGGAATTGTCGGCAGTCTGAGTGCAATTGGTGGTTCAATTTTCACCTTACTCGTTGGGAAATATGCCAACAGACATGATAAAAAATTCATTCCGGTTGCTGCAATATTATTGCTTATTGTCAATCTGTTAAGAATGATGGTCAACACGCCACTTAATGCTTATCTGCTTACTTTTGTTGCATCATTTGTTTTTACCCTTTTTATCGTCTCATATTTCAGCACAATCTATCGAACAATAAAAGGCGAAGGTGAGGAGGAATTTATGATTCTACGTGAAATTCCCGTTGTTCTTGGTCGGTTGGTCGTTTTCGGCGCAATTTATTTAACAATCTCCAATCTTAAATATTTTTTCATAACCCCTATGATCTTTATTGTTCTCTTATTAATCCTTTATTATTGGAAAAAGAAAGTTCTCTATTCATAGCAAATCAATAATTTGACATATTTACTTATGAAGCAAAATGACATATTATAAGATTATGAAAAATACAAAAACTACAAAAAGAACAACAAAAAAGCAAAAAGAGGAAGAAATAGCAAAAATTCTTGCTCATTTCTTTAAAGAGAGTAGTAAGATTGTTAATACTGCTATAAAAGAAAGCCATCGTAAATATCCCGAATTATTCAAATCCTCCTGAGCATATGGATACCAAAGAGATAGTCGCTCTCACCGAGAAATGGCTTGAACAAATCAAACAAATTACTGTCAACTACAATACCTCTGTGGCACAACTTGAAAAAGCAAGACAAGACTACGAAAAGCAAACAAAGAAATGGTACAACACAATTCTTCCATATTTTCTTCCTGTTCTTACAATTATCGTCATCCTTTTTGCGTTTGTTATTGCAGCACGCTTTGTCGGGTGTCCAAATCCCATCCATATAACTTTCCAAGATCTCGAGCTCACACAAACATGTAAATGATATAATGGCCTCATGGACAAATCAGGCAACCTCGCATTCCGCATGCGACCCCAAACCCTTGCTGAGTATGTCGGCCAAGAGCAGCTCGTTGGCAATAACGGGATCCTAAGGAAAATGATTGAGAGTCAAACGGTGTCGTCAATGATTTTTTGGGGTCCACCCGGATCAGGCAAAACAACACTCGCATATCTCATCGCAAAAAGCGTCAATGCCAACTTCCATCGTCTCTCAGGTGTCACCAGTGGGAAAAAAGACCTCATGGAGATTATCGAACAAGCACAAACTAATCAAAAACAAATGCCTACCACAAACATCCTCTTTATCGATGAAATTCACCGGTGGAATAAGGCACAACAAGATGCTTTATTGCCAAGCGTTGAAAGCGGCAATATTATTCTGATAGGCGCAACGACGGAAAATCCTTCGTTTGAAGTGATTAGTGCACTTTTGTCTCGCTCTCGAGTATTTGTTCTTAAGAGTCTGACTTCACAAGATTTGGAAAAAATTATTGACCGGGCACTTACTGATAAAAAAAATGGAGCAGGGGAGTACAAGAAAAAAATAGACGAGGAAGCCAAGGAGTTGCTGATAAGACTTTCAGGCGGAGATGCAAGAATTATGCTTAACGCGCTGGAAATGGCAGTAACAACATACAAAGAAAAAGAAATTAATCCGGAAGTAATCAAAGATATTTTTCAAACCAAATCTGCAGGACTGTATGACAAAAAAGCCGATGAACACTACAACATCATTAGCTCATATGTGAAGAGTATGCGAGCCTCAAATGTTGACGCAGCTCTCTATTATCTAGCACGAATGATTGAAGGAGGAGAAGACCCGAAATTCATTGCAAGATGCATGGTTATCTTCGCATCCGAAGACATCGGTATGGCACAACCCACAGCCCTTGTAGTTGCCAACGAAATCTTCCGAGCTGTTGAAACGATTGGATACCCTGAATGTGCGATAAACCTCGCTCACGGAACGGTATATCTAGCAAATGCTAAGAAAGACCGTAGTTCCGTTGACGCATATGCAAGAGCCAGAGAAGACGTACTTAATTTCCCCAACGAGCCAATACCGCTCCATCTTCGCAACGCACCGACAAAACTAATGAAAGAACTAGGTTATGCAAAGGGATATAACTGGGAAGAAGGTCGAGTCGGACCAGACAAAAACCTTTCGTTTTTACCTGAGAAGTTAAAAGAAAGAAAGTACTACAAAGAAAAAACAAGGAGTTAATAATCTAATTAGAATCCCTCCTATTTCGGAATTGCTTTGAGTGCGTTATAAGCAGGTTTCATTGGCCAGGGATCCGCGAGCCCGTTCGGGTACGGACTGCCAACAATACCAAAGTAGTCTTGATCAGATGTCCCTGTGTCGCCCCCAGTAAAGGTATACCAGAACAAACGATCAACTGTGAACATTTGAGTTCGCGCATACTTGTACGCAGTCGTAAGCGCTGTTGCTTGAGTGACTGCAGATTGGACACCAAGAGAAGGAATACCATTACCATATCCTGGTACCCCTGTCTCGGTAATCCATACCCGTTTATTCTGATCTCCGTATTTAGCCATAATTGGCACAGTATATTTTGCATGAAGTGCTAGTACCTGATCAAGCGGAGTTGCGTAGGTTTGCCCATCTGTTCCATTACCATAATAATGAGCATCAAATATGTCAAAATAATTCTTAATACCTTGCGAGTAAACAAAATCCAACCAATTAAAGTGTTCAGTATCTGTCCATTCTATATAATTAGCCCCAGAAATTGACGGAGCGAGAACTAATGCCGTTTTATCAACCTGTTTTATTTTCGTATACGCTCCTTTAAGCAGCCAAACATATTTCATGGGATCTGGTTTTCCTTCACCATAAACACTCTTTGTACCAGTAGCTTCAGACCATGCCCAGTAACCATTCGGCTCGTTCCACACCTCCCAATGATTTATCCACTTTGTTCCAGATGATGATTTTCCATGAATTCCCCAACGGTCCATGACAAAGCCTATATAGTCATTATAGTTTTGAGAACCAGGTCCGCCTTGGTAGCCAGTAGCATTCAAGTCATCGGGGGGAACAACGCGGCTGCTATTTGTTGCCGGAGAGGTTTTGCTGCCAACTGCCCAACCGGGAGTATCCAACAAAATAGCAACAACTTCAATGTTATGCGCAGCACATTGTGCTATAAAGGCGTCAAATCGTGGAATTCTGTTAGTGAAATCATACGCACCCTTCGTTACAGGTTCAATTGAATTCCATGACATATCAATTCGTACAGATTGAATTCCTGCTGCTGCCATATACCCGACGAGCTGGGACATATCTTGTGCTCTAATCCATTGTGGATGCTCGTTTATGCCATAAAAATACATACTCGCAACATTCCCAAACTTGATGTACTTTCCACCTGGAGCATTCGGATCATTTCCAATGCTCACATTGCCTGTAAGCACACCACTCTCGGGTGCAAGTGTATTTACTGATGCTGCGTTGCTTTGGGTGTTTGTGGCTTTGTTTAATAAAGAAACCGTAAAAATTAAACAAATTACTAGTATTCCAAACAAAAATAGTTTCATAGTTTTTATTGCCCATTCTTCGTATTTAACTCACGAAGATAAAGATTATAATCTAACTGGTTCACATTGCCGTCATCATTCAAGTCGGCAGCAGTTTTATTGACAGAATTGCAATTCACTGCCGGAAGCAGATCGGAATAACAGCCAAGTAAAATATTAAAATCAAGAATATTGACAGTGTTATCTCCATTTATATCACCGGTTATTAAAGTAGTTTTAGGTAATTGATTAACAGCTCCTGCGGTAAGAGACTGGATTCCAGAGACGAGTGTCGTAAGGTATTGTGGTATTTTTATTTTTATCTGATATACCCCTGTAATGAAGTTTGTCCCTAAATCAAAAGTACCGGTAAATGCTCCGGTCGAAGTATCAAATTGTACAGTTCCCTGTTTAGACAAAATTAGTTGGTTTTGACTATTATAAATTTCAAGGGTAACAATTCGCTGCGGATGTTGTAGTAAAAAATTACCTGATGAGACCGGATTTGCATTATCACCGCCCTTTCCTAGACCTTGTAGTAAGAGTAGTACAGAAAGTCGGGTCGATTGGGATACAGGAGTTGGAGTATAAGCTATAGCACTACAATTGCCACCAGTGCCAGAAGGAATACATACTAGATCAGTTGAAAAAAGAAGTTTAGCAATACTAACATTGCTTTCCCGACCAATCAACCGTACCGTATGTGTCCCAGCAGTCAAAGGAAGAGTTAACTTATCAGACGTATTGCCATTTTGGTAATCTATCCATGTCCATATATTTGTATTCATCGATGCCGAATCTCCAACATCTATTGCGCACTGTGAATCAATTTGCAGCCAGTATGAGTTATTAAATGTATCTAAAGCTAACATATCACTCCATATTTTGTATGTACCAGTTGTGCTAAGTGAAATTGTCGATGTCACTATCCCTGTAGTCGTTGGTAAAACTGGACAAGTCTGAGCAAAGACCTTGTAAGGTGTTTGAAAATTTAAAAGGATAAAGAAAAAAAGAAATAAAATAAATACAAATATCTGTTTTTTCTCCATAAAGTTTTTTAATTTATAAATGAGCTTCTCTATAGTAATAGTATATGTATTTTTATTAACTTAAAGCAACATACTCTCATTTCCCAACCTAACTCATGAAAGAGCTGGATTACGGCAAAGACTATACCTGGTCAGAAAAGTTTTACGAAAGTTAGATATATAAGTGCTTATCGCTTGGTTTTTTTAAAGTATTCCGGGAAAGTATATGAGAGAGTTTTGGGATGAATAATAGGAATGCCATTGTACTCTTTTAACTGTATAAGATCTTGATCTGCAGAAACTATTAAATCAGCCTTTCCTGCTACAGCGCATTCTAAGATTTTATTATCATCAGGATCTCTTTGTATTTGTATAATTTTCTCTGCCGGCTGTATAATAACGGAAAGCTTTTTTATCCTTCTGATTATAAAATTGATTTGCTCTTTGGAAAAATCAAATTTTGAAATCAGTTTACTCTCCAGCTCACTAATAATTTCGTTTGAAATTAATAAGATAATTGCTCCCTTATCTGCTAATGCAATGATATCTTCTGCAAATCCTCCTCGAAGAGCCGCGGCTATATAAATATTGGTATCAAAGACTACCCTCATCCGGCAATTTTTTCTATATCATCGTAGGACTCAATACCCATACGTTTTGCTGTTTCATCTCCCCATCGTCTAATTTGAGACCAATCTTTTCTAAATTGATACTCACGCCACGCTTCGCGCAATAATTCACTTATTGTTTTATTTTCTACCTTAGCGGTTTTACTGATTTCTTCTGCAATTGCTTGCGGCACTGAAATATTTATGATAGCTCGTTGCGTACGGTTCATTGTAATAAATTGTATTACAGAAAATGTCTTCTGTCAATTCCCCAATCCTACTGCACTTACGCAACGCCCCGACCAAACTGATGAAAGATTTGGACTATGGCAAAGACTATAATTGGAGAAAAAATGATGTTGGATCTGAAAAAAAACTTTCTTTTTCACCTGAAAAACTTAGAAACAGGAAATATTATAAAAGTTAGATTTTTCAGAAGCTCTCCTGACACTATAAAAGATTAAAAGACTTTCTTTTACAAATTAAATTTGATATAAATCACTCATGACAGCACGTTCAAGTTCCCGTAGTGTAAGAAGAGCATTGCTAATAGGTTGACTTCCAGAAGCACTTAGGAAAGATCAAAAATTAACAAGGTGACATTGAGGGAGTGCTTGGTATATCTAATACAACTGTATCCCCGAGATTTGACAGCAAATGGCACAACAGTGACAAGAAGACCAGATATGGAAGGTGGAAAAGTGCCAAGAAGAGCTGTATTGGCAGTGATAAAAGATATAGAAAAGAGAAGACCACACAGAGTTAAGATTGAACTTTCCGCAAAATTTGAAGCATTACTTCCCGAAAAATTCCAATCTAACAATGGTCGGTAGCGTCCTGCCGAAGAAGTTGAAGGGAAGAAATTTTATGAATCATAAATTATTCTTCTATAAATACATCCAAAATTTTTAATGGACAGAGGGTCTTACACCTCTAACTCTCTCAAGCCCCTTTTGCATTTCAGTATAATAGCTATTTGAATAATCCCTTTCCATACCTGGAGTCAGTTTTCTTGCGACGGCGGCTGCGTGCCAAGGAGTAACAATGTCTGACACTTTTCCATGAAAAGCATTATACTCTCCATGAGGCAGACGGTCCCTAAGATAGGTGTTTCCGACAAAATTAAAAAGAAAACCAAGTAACTGCGTCGGATCAGTCATATCACCATTTCTACCATCCGGTTGTCTTTTTGCCTTAAACTCATCCCGGTTATTTGTATTCATTTTAACGATCTCAGTGAATCTTCCTTTCAATGCTGTAGTAATAGCAGGATGCTGTGGTAACTCTTTGGATATTTCATGATGGAATGGAAAACTATAATTATCGAAATCTACCGAAAGTGGTTGTGCCGGATCAGCAGTTATTTCTACATACCGGATAGGATAGGCAACACTGTTATATCCTCCTACACCAGTAGGACCCATTACTAACTTAACCCTTGTATCATCAAGTAATATTAATGCCAAATCAGAAAAATGTTCAAGTGAAGCTGTACTGGATAATGATCCAGAATGTCCTCTTCGGAAATGTGGAATAGGACGTTCTTCATTTGAATGTAATCTGGTAGCAATTTCATTTATTTCAGTTGCCCGCAAATTATATGCTTGAAGTATATCTGATGGTAAATTACCTTGACCATGGTCTAATCTATCTGCAGCATCCATGTAAAAATATGTTCTATTGTCTTCTTCGCTAAGTGTTGTAAGCAATCCTAACGCAGCAATTGCTACTGCTGCATCTTCCTGAGTGGAGGAGTCCACTGTACTCTGGACGATATCGCCAAATCGATCAACTGAAGCTGAAGTCACTTGCCAATCCTTGTACCATTTAATATCTCTTCCGTCAATCGGCGGGACTGTATCAACTGAACCTCCTCTTTGTTCTATATCATTATCAGACATAGTCATATTTTCGCATATAATTATTAATTATACAATCTCGACAGGCAAAAAAGCTCTCCAAATATTCTCTTCCAACCCTCTATCTGCTATAGTGTAACTATGCCTGAAGAGCAGCAAATACGCGAGCAGCCAGCTCCACCTGAAAGAGAAAAGCAACGACCGTTTTCTCCTGAGACATCCCGGATGGTTGCTTTGACAATTATCCCGGAAATGGTTCTTCCTGAAAATAGTTTTGCTAACCAAACGCAAATACAAAAAATCAAATCAGAAATTTCCAGTATTATGCCAAAAAATTTACCTACAAAAGCTATTGCAGAACTCTCCGGCGATGAGAGGCGTGAAGAGTATGCCTTACACAAAGATTTGAAACAAGCGTACAAAGACTGGCGTGAACATAAGATAAGGTGGTTTGATAGACAAGATGATGATGCCAAGAGGGAAATAAAATCTACTTTTGCAAGGGTTGGAATAAGTGTCAACGATCACTTGGAACAAAAGCAAATTGATACCTTTTTTGATAAATTTTTGGATATGGAGGACCAGAATGAAACGTATCAAAATAAATATGATGCTTTTGTAAATGGTGTTGTTGATGAATTTATTATTGATGGCGATGGCAAGAAGCTTGACAGAAAAGGGCTTGATAGACGTATTGATGTATTAAAACCTTTACTAACCTCTTTCGGCAAAGAAGATATTGTCGTGTTGATTGATGCGCACATCAAAGCGCATGGATTTATCTCTCAAGATGACGAGACAAGAAGGACACAGGCTGATGAAATCATAGCCGGTGTTGACGAAGGCGTAAGTAGTGGAGCTGCGATAAGAGGATTTAGAAAACTCGGAGGGAAAATGGGGCAGGCACCGCAACTGGGCCAACCCCAGAAACCTTCTCCAGCAGATGCACAAAGACAACAACAGCATGTGGACGAAAATGAAACACCGACGGAAATAATAGGGCAGCCAAAAACAGAAGCAGAAATTGACAAGCTACTACATGACGCTCAGGTAAAATTAGGAAGACCACTTAATGACTCTGAAAAAATATATGTCGCTCAAACAGGAGATATCAGTAAGCTGGAAAGTGTAGATATTGATAACCTTCTCAGCAGTATTTTATCTGCACAAAAAAATCCGCTTGAGCATGGAGTGTTTGAACCTGCATTTCAACGCATACAAGAACTAGCTAAAAAAGGAGATACGATAACACCAGAAGAGATAGAAGAACATAGAGTTCTATTAAAAAAACTAAGGCTTGCACAGGTTATCCTTACTTCTCCCGAAGATATAGATGTATTCGCTACGGTGACTAATTTATCTCCAGCTTTTAGACAAAATATACTAAATTCGTATAGAAGTTTTGATGCTAATCCTAAAAAGCCGGATACCCATTTGACCGCATTCATACTTACTTTCGAAAAAGATGAAGATGGTAAACCTCAAATTCAACCACTCATACCAGACTACATTCCAGCTAATGCTCCCGAACAAACAGAACCATCTCAAAAACAAGCTGAAACTATTACCGTCTTAACTGAAGACGAACAATTAGCAAACCTTGAACAAGATGCACCTGAGTTATTGGAGGCGAGATTACCGGAAGAGCTTGAAAGAAAACTTCCAGAAGGTTTCAGACGCTACTTTCTTGGTATTAACCAAACTGGAGGAGTCCAATCAGTAGAAGAGGCAACAGCATTACTGAAAAGTTATGGAGGAATAGATATGGCGGGTTACGGTAGGTTTGAACAACGATTTGATCTCATGGATCACCAATACCTTAAAGGAGGAAAATGGACACGTGATTTTTATGGACCAATCCATGGACATTTTGGCGAAAATATTGGCCGTTTTGTTGCAGTTTTTCCTGTTGATGAAACGAAAGATACAGACATGACTCCTGGTGAAATTGCTATGGAAGGATATGAATATTACCCAAAAGATCACCCCGATTATCCGTATCCCAAAGATTTATTAGCTAAAGGAAAAGGGACTCGTGAAAGAGAAGGCACTGTTGTAAATAACAAATATATTGCCGGATTTATTGATGTCCAAGGCCACTTCCATCCCAATCCGGATTTTATGAAATAACAAATTTTTACTCTAACTATCAATCTTCGAAGCCAGAATAAAATCGTTTTCAGATAATCCTTTAATCGCGTGAGTTGAAAGAGTCAATCGAACTTTATTCCAATTATGTAAATAGATATCAGGATGGTGGCCTTCCTCCTCAGCAACTTGTCCCACTTTTGCAATGAAATCCAAAGCTTCCTGAAAATTTTTAAATTTATAATTCTTCTCAATCTTCACCTCATCCACATCATGCCAACCTGAAAGCTCTGTACGAAGATATGCGCCGTATTCATCAGGAGTCAGCGGCTTCACGCCGCCTTCACAGGGGACACATTTTTTATTTGTCAGATCACCTACAACTTGCATACTGTTATATAATGATAACACACCTCCCAAATTACTCAATTGGTGGATGTGGTCTGATAAAAATCTGCAAAAAAGAAAATGAGTCGTCTTCTCTAAGCGCTCATGACCTAAGAATAGCATCCTAAATCCTTAGGGTTGAAATTATTTTTTTGTTCCCGTATAATAGTTCAATCACGATGGCAAATACAAAATCCTCAGACTATTCTGCAGCACAGATCCAGGTACTCGAAGGACTTGAACCAGTAAGAAAACGACCGGGAATGTATATCGGCTCAACCGATGTGTATGGACTGCATGAGACACTTCGGGAAATTATCGATAATGGTGTCGATGAAGCGTTGGCGGGTTTTGCCAACAATATTTGGATCGTCCTCAATAAAGACGGCTCAGCATCAGTCTCTGATGACGGACGGGGAATTCCCACAGACATGCATCCGGTGCACAAAAAATCCGCACTTGAACTTGTTATGACACAACTTCACGCGGGAGGAAAATTCGGCGGATCAGCATATAAAATCTCTGGAGGACTCCATGGTGTCGGTGCATCAGTTGTAAACGCACTTTCTGACTGGGTCTGGGTTGAAGTGAGAAGAGGAGCCAAAACCTATCGCCAGCGCTACGAGCGCGGTATCGCAAAGACAAAAGTTGAAGAAGTAAAAGACTCATTGCAGGATCATCCTCCGGTCAAAAAACTGAACAAAGGCACAACAGTAACATTCTATCCTGATGTAACGATTTTCAAAGAGTTTGACCAAACTTCTGAAGAAGGTGTGCAAGCCTATGCATGGGATTTTGATTTTATCAAAAAAATTATAAGGGAACGAGCCTTTCTGGTACCCAAACTCTATTTCCATTTTGTCGATAAAAGAAAAGAGCCGGCAAAAGAAATTAACTATTATTTCGAAGGCGGTATCGTCTCACTTGTTGAGAAAATGAATGAGAATAAGGAAATATTGATCAGACCAATTTATATTAACAAAACAGATGGAGATGTCCAAGTTGAGGTCTCGATACAATACAATAATACCTATACGGAAAATGTTGAATCCTACGTCAACGTTATTAATACTGTTAACGGCGGCTCCCACCTCACCGGATTTCGCATGGCTTTAACTCGCGCGATCAATGACTACGGCAAAAAAACAGGCGCTATCAAAGCGGATGCTGACTCCTTTGTCGGCGATGATACCAAAGAAGGACTAACCGCAGTTGTCTTTATTAAAATGCCGCAAGATAAAATTCAATTTGAAGGCCAGACCAAAGGAAAATTGGGCAATTCCGAAATCCAATCTGTTGTAAATACCATCGTTAAAGAAGCACTGACGATGTATTTTGAAGAAAATCCAAGTGATGGCAAAAGAATTCTTGAAAAAATAAATCTTGCCGCCAAAGCCAGACTTGCTGCAAAAGCAGCCAAAGAAGCAGTTATCAGAAAAGGAGCTCTTGAGGGTTCCACTCTTCCCGGCAAACTCGCAGATTGTCAGGAAAAAAATCCGGCAATTTCTGAAATTTATCTTGTTGAGGGTGACTCTGCAGGAGGAAGTGCAAAACAAGGACGCGACCGGAAATTTCAGGCAATTCTTCCTCTCAAAGGTAAAATTCTCAATACCGAGCGTGCACGCCTTGATAAAATGATTGAACACGAGGAAATCAAAAATATCATTATCGCGCTGGGAACCGGAATAGGGGACACCACCAATATGGACAAAATTCGCTATCACCGGATCATAATCATGACTGATGCAGATGTGGATGGTGAGCATATCGAAACCTTAATCCTTACCTTTTTCTACCGGCATTTGCCCGATGTTATAAGAAACGGCTATCTCTATGTTGCTATGCCGCCGCTGTTTAAAGTGCAAAAAGGCAAAGACCTCCGCTATGCATTCAGAGAAGAAGAAAAAGATGCCTTTGTAAAAGAAATGAAGACAAGTACTGCCAATGTTACCGTTCAGCGCTATAAGGGACTTGGTGAAATGAATGCTGATCAATTGTGGGAAACCACAATGAATCCTGTGAATCGCATCCTCAAGCAAATCAAAATAGATGATGCAGAAGAAGCAGATGCCGTCTTTACCATGCTCATGGGAGACGAAGTACCACCAAGAAAACATTTTATCCAAACCAACGCGATCACAGCGGAGTTGGATATTTAAAGAGTAAATTTTCATGTTATAATAAAAAAATTAAACTAGTATGCCAGATTTTAACAAACTACTTACACCGGGAAATATAGATGAAGGATGGGTCAACGCAATTGTCGATATCCCCGAAGGGTCATCACTCAAAATAGAATATGACAGAGAACACGGTATTTTTATGTTGGACAGGGTAGAGCCCTCAATCTTTGCAAAACCGGTAAATTATGGATTTATTCCTGCAACCAAAGATACTGATGGTGACGAATTAGATGTATTCATTGTCTGCCATGAACCAATCCCCAATGGCGTGTTGGTAAAAGCAAAAATTCTTGGTATTTTTAATTTTGAAGATGACGGAGACATGGATTACAAAATAGTCTGTGTTCCACAAGATGATCGTAACACAGGGGATAGTATTGCAACACTTGATGATCTTGGTAAAAGATGGAAGCAAAAAATAGAATTTCATTTTGCTCACTACAAAGATCTTAAAAAGCCAGGAACAACAAAAGTACTAGGATGGGGAGATGCCAAAGAAGCGAAAAAAATTATCAACGAATGTATTGAACGCTACAAAAAAGAAGGCTTCTCCAAATGAACATCGGTAAATTACAATTAACAAATATAACTGAGGAAATGAAGAAATCGTATTTGAATTATGCGATGTCTGTCATTGTTTCCCGTGCGCTTCCCGATGTCCGTGATGGATTAAAACCTGTCCACCGCCGTATTCTTTTTGGCATGCATGAGATGAATCTTTCCCATTCGGCAAAATATACCAAAAGCGCCAAGATTGTCGGAGAAGTCATGGGTAAATACCATCCCCATGGTGACGCGCCGATTTATGACTCCCTCGTCAGGCTTGCACAGGATTTCTCAATGCGGTATCCGCTCATTGATGGACAGGGAAATTTCGGCTCAGTCGATGGTGACCCACCGGCTCACATGCGGTATACCGAGGCGAGAATGCAGGCTATCACTGCGGAAATGCTTATCGATATTGAGAAAGAAACAGTTGAGTTCGCTCCAAATTTTGACGGATCGGAAGATGAACCATTGTATCTGCCAGCTAAATTACCCAACCTCCTCCTCATGGGATCTGAAGGAATTGCTGTAGGTATGGCAACCAAAATCCCACCGCACAATCTCACCGAAGTAATCGATGCCATTCTCTACATGATCGGCAAGACCAAAACGGGAATCAAGCCATTAGTAAGCACAGAAACGGCAACTGAGACACCGGTTGTTGTGACGAATGCAGAAAAAACACCACATCTTGTAGGTGAGCAAGCAATACTTTCCAGTGAAGTCACCATCGATGAATTACTTGAATTCATTAAAGGACCTGATTTCCCAACTGCCGGATCAATTTATGATATTACAGAAATTAAAAGTGCCTATATCACCGGCCGTGGCAAAATCATTATCCGCGGAAAGGCGGAAATTGAGGAAATAGGCAATGGAAAATCAGCCATTACCGTTACAGAACTGCCGTATCAGGTGAATAAAGCGATGCTCATCGCCAAAATCGCTGATCTTGCAAAAGAGAAAAAGATTGATGGCATCTCAGACCTCCGCGACGAGTCAGACCGAAGGGGTCTTCGGATTTATATTGAACTCAAACGTGATGCAACACCAAAGAAAGTCCTTAACAATCTTTTCAAGCATACCGCGCTTCAGACCTCATTCCCGGTAAATATGGTGGCACTTGTTGACGGCACACCACAAACAATGAATTTGAAGCTCATCTTGGAAGAATATCTCAAACACCGGTATAACGTTATCAAACGCCGATCGGAATTTGAGCTTCGCCAAGCAAAAGCGAGACTGCACATCCTGGAAGGATTAAAAATTGCCGTTGATCACATTGATGCAGTAATCCAAACCATCCGCGCATCCAAGACACAAGAAGATGCCAAACAAAACTTAATGAGCAAGTTCAAGCTTAGTGAAATTCAGTCAGTCGCGATTCTTGATCTGCAATTACGGAGACTTGCTGCACTTGAACGACAGAAAATCGAAGACGAATTGCAAATGGTGAGAGAAACGATTGCATATCTTGAAGATTTACTTGGCCATGGTGAAAAAATTCTTGATGTTATCAAAAGTGAACTTACCAAACTTAAAGAAAAATACGCAGATCCCAGACGCACCAAAGTCTACAAAGGCAAAGTAGGGGAGTTCTCCGAAGAAGATTTGATACCCAATGAGCCAACCGTAATAACGCTTACAAACACCGGCTATATCAAACGCCAATCTCTTAACACCTTCCACACCCAACACCGCGGCGGCAAAGGCATCACAGGCATGAACGTCAAAGCCGAGGACGGCATCTTCCATATCCGCTCAGCGCAAACCCATGACAACATCCTTTTCTTCACCAACAAAGGGAAAGCTTATGCACTCAAGGCATATGAAATTGCTGAAAGCTCACGCACAAGCAAAGGATCGGCAATTGTGAATCTGCTCAACATCGAAGCTGGCGAAAAAGTCGAATCCTTTGTTGTCTATGGTAAATCAGTCAAACAAAGCTATGTTTTCCTGACAACACGCAACGGAACAGTGAAGAAAACCCACATTAAGGAATTTGATAATATCAGACGTAATGGTATGATCGCAATCAAGCTTGATCCAGGTGATGAACTCGTATGGAGTAATCTTACCGATGGCAAAAGCAATGTGCTCATCATTACAAGAGATGGCAAAGCAATCAAATTTACTGAGGATGCTGTCCGTCCGCTCGGCCGTGCGACAATGGGCGTGCGTGGAATTAAAATTGACAGCCGCGACCAAGTAATCGGCATGGATGTCATCGCAAAGAGCGATACCGCGGAGCTTTTTGTCATTATGGAAAACGGACTTGGGAAGAAAACACCCCTTAGCCAATTCCCGCTGCAAAATAGGGGAGGACAAGGAGTAAAAGTTGCAAAAGTAACAGCGAGAACAGGCCAGGTCGTTACAGCACAAGTAGTACCGCCCAACAGTGAAGAAATCATCATCACGTCCAAAAAAGGCCAGATCGTCAAACTCGCCATCACATCAATACCGAAACTCTCACGTGACACCCAAGGAGTAATCCTCATGCGCTTCTCCCACGCCTCAGACGGCATCGCATCAGCAACATGCTTGATGAAGGATTAATATATTTTTCATAGAATTCCAAAGATGTCCACAATTTCTAATTATTCATGTATAATATCCCCATGAGACTTAGTGGCCGGGACATTGCAAAAAAGTTATATGAAGAACTCAAAGAGCGCGTTGCCAAACTGAAAAAGAAAAAAGTTGTTCCGCATCTCGTCGTTATTCTCGTTGGTGAAAACCCGGCGTCTGTTGCGTATGTGAAACAAAAACAAAAAAACGGAGAAGAAATCGGTGCAAAGGTAACAGTTCTCAAATATGAAACAACTGTCACCGCTGAAGAACTTGAAGAGAAAGTGAAACTTCTCAATATCGATCCTTTCGTTCACGGTATTTTAATCCAACGCCCCTTGCCTGAGCAGATTGATGTGGAACGACTCGAAATGCTCACTGATCCCCAAAAAGATATCGACGGCTTCCATCCTGACTCACCCTACACATTACCATTGCCTTTAGCCGTTGTGAAAATACTGGAAGAGGTTCATTTACAAACAAAAAACAAACCATCAGATTTCAAAAATTGGCTGCAATCTCAAAATATCATCCTTCTTGGCAAAGGTCCGACAGGAGGAGGTCCGATTATTGAGCATTTAAAAACGCTCAATGTAACTCCACATCTCATCGATAGTAAAACAAAAAACCCTGAAGAGGTTATGAAACTTGCAGATATCATCATCTCAGCAGTCGGCAGAGAAAATACCATCAAAGCTGAAGATCTGAAACCTGGTGTCATTCTTATCAGTGTGGGAATCAATAGGGGAGTGAATAATAAATTACACGGCGATTACGATGAAGAGAAAATCAAAGAAATAGCCTCATATTATACCCCAACTCCCGGAGGTGTCGGACCTGTCAACGTCGCGATGCTGATAGAAAACCTTCTCACAGCAACAGAAAAGCAAACAAAAAATTAATTCTCAATAGTAAAAATTTCCGCCAGCATACAACGGACACCACCACCACCAATTTCTTCAATAGTAGGGATGGCAAAAGAAAGAATCTTTACATATTTTTCCAAATGATTGATCTGCTCTTTGGTAAAAGCTTTTTTCGCTTTTTCTGACATGGCAAGAAGCCGTTGTCCATCTTTTGTTTGCAACTCCAAAATATTCCCGCAGAATTGATACACCTGATCAAGCGAAATCTCAATGCATTCGCGACCCAATTCAACGATTTTTTTCCGCAGCGCATCCTTTTCTTTTCCACTAGCAAGCACATCCAAACAAACAACAACAAACTCGCTTCCGACACACATATTAATATTGGTATGATAGACTTCTTTCACATGACTCTTTTCAGTCTTAATAAAGACACCTTCATACCCCATGATCTCACACCATTTGTTAAATTCCTCCTGAATCGTCCGGGGAGATTCCATAGCAAACGCAACTTTATGAACACGATCAAATATCATACTGCCTGTTGATTCAAGAATTAATCCTTTATCCTCATCCTTTGTTAAATCAATAATTTCAGGAGTTGTTATTCCAGCCTTTTTTAATAAAGCGAGCAGTTCTTCTTCTCGCCTCTCCAATCGTCTGTTGGGAGTTAAAAGCGGATACAGCACCAATTTTCCATCTTGATGAGTTGAAAACCAGTTATTTGGGAACACTGCATCAGGAGTAACAACATCAGATCTGCTCGGCAAGATAAGGACATCAATACCTTTCTTTTCTAATTTTTTGACCACATGTGCAAACTCTTTTAATGCACTCTGGCGAATTTCCACAGCGCTTTTGTGAATTACCTTAGGTGTGTGCTGAAATGCATTTGTCACTGCAGTCTGCGGATTAAAACCAAAATGATCCGGTCGTACCATCAGAACACATGATGTTGATTGCTTAGGCATAGAAAAAAAGTGTACCTGAATAATGCTGGGATTTCAACATTGACATTAGATGAAAATACAGAGATACTGGTGCGGTGAAAATACAAAAAATTCTTATGTGTAAACCCCTGTATTTTGATACGCTGGATTATGTTATTAATCCATGGATGAGCCCAGGAACAATAAATAAAAAAAAGACAGAACAACAGTGGTCTCAACTCGTAAAACTTTATGAAAAACTTGGAATAATTGTTTTGACTATCAATCAGCAAAAGGGCAATCCCGATATGGTTTTTGCAGCAGATCAAGGAATTGTTTTTGGGAAAAAAGTTTTGCTGAGCAGATTTTGGTGTAAGGAAAGAAAAGAGGAAACAAAATATTATAAAAAATGGTTTGAAGAAAATGACTTTACTATTTCTTATCTCCCAAAGGACGTTTATTTTGAAGGCCATGGAGATTCGTATCTCTGGAATGACAAAATACTTATTGGCACCGGCTATCGGGCAGATGAAAATACTTGCCAAGCAGTAGGTAACATTCTGAATCATGAAGTTATCCCGCTTGAAATTGTAGATCCGTTATTTTATCATCTCGATGTCGGCTTTTTCCCCTTAAATAACACAACAGCATTTTATTATCCCCATGCATTTTCAGAAAAGAGTAGGGGAGTGCTGAAAAAATTGGTGCCAAACCTCATCGAATTTTCCAAAGGAGAAGCTTATGGGTTCGGTGCAAACAGCATTGTGACAGACAAATATGTAATCCATCAAACAGGCAATCCGACGTTTCAAAAAAAGTTGAAGGATTTGGGTTATACTTCTTTGCAAGTTGATGTAGGAGAATTTATGAAATCAGGCGGTGGCATTCATTGTTTGACAAATATACTGGAAAGTAAAGTCGAGTAAAAAAATTTATTGCGCTGTTGACCATTGTGTAAAAATCTGGTAAACTTTAATTCCAGAGCGAGACTCTGGATTTTTTTTATGACGAATGATTCAATAAAGAAGATAAACGGTAATTTTAAAGATAAAGATATTCTTTCCCTTGATCAATTCTCCATAACAGACCTCCAAATCCTTTTTAATCACATGAAGCAAATGCAGACAATCGCAGCCAATGCAAAACCGTCAGAAATTCTCAAGGGTAACATCGTTACCCTTCTTTTTTATGAACCCTCAAGCCGGACATTTGGTTCTTTTGGCGCAGCAGTCAAGCAATTAGGCGGACAAACAATTGATATTATTAATCCGCAACAGTTCTCTTCAGTCGCAAAAGGAGAAACACTTGAGGATACAATCCGTGTTTTTGAAGCATATAGCGACGCAATCGTCATCCGCCATCCGGTTATCGGAACAGCACAAAAAGCAAGCGAAGCAGCTACTTTTGTACCAATAATAAATGCAGGTGATGGTATAGGACAGCACCCCACCCAAGGACTACTCGATCTTGCTACAGTATATGAAAAGTTTGGCAGGTTGGATAATCTTATCGGAGTTGCAGCTGGTGACATTCTTAACGGCCGAACTATCCGTTCTTTTATGAAAGGACTCGCACTTTATCCTAACAACACTCTCTATTTACTTTCTCCAAAAGAATTACAGATAACAAGAGAAGACTTAAAAAATTTTGAAAATCGAGGATTAAAACTGGTTGAAATTCATAATGAAAAAGACATGCCAAAAAATGCGGACTTCTGGTACTGGACACGGGTTCAGAAAGAACGATTTGCAGACGAAAAGGATTATAACAAAGTAAAAAACACATTTATCTTAACGAAAAAACTCGTGAATGATTATGCAAGAAAGGACACTATTTTTATGCATCCACTTCCGCGAGTTGGTGAAATTGAAACTGAGATCGATATTGATCCACGAGCAGAATACTTACGATCGCAAATCAGAAACGGCATGTATATCAGAATGGCACTGATTGCATTGGTCCTTGGAAAAATTAAATAAAATTCATGGCAGGTGAGCGACAAACAAACCGAATAGGCAATCTAATCGGCAATGATGAAAGGGAAATTAATTCTAACAGATGGGACGGCGTATGAAGGCACGAGCTTTGGTGCTCCTTTTTCTCATTCCGGTGAAGTCGTCTTTGCAACCGGCATGACAGGTTATCCCCAGGCATTTACTGATCCCTCTTTTGCAGGACAAATCCTCATCATGACTTATCCGATTATCGGAAACTATGGCATACCGGGAAAAGACTTGTGGGAATCTGACAACCTGCAAATCAATGGCTTAATTGTCTCTGACTATATCGACACACCGTCTCATTTTCAAAGTAAAATGACACTTGCCGAGTGGCTTAAAAAAGAAAAAATTCCGGCACTCGTTATAAAAAATACAAGAGCTCTCACGCAACAGTTAAGATCCAAAGGAGTAATGCTGGGGAAAATTATTATTGGTAAAGATATCCCACAATATGATCCAAACGAAGATAATCTTGTTGCTCAAGTCTCTACCAAAACAATTAAGACAGAAGGGAATGGTAGTAAAACAATAGTTATCATCGATTGTGGTGCGAAACGAAATATCACCCGATGTTTTCTCAAGAGAGGGGTTAAAACAATAACCGTCCCCTGGGATTATGACCCGTTTGAGGAGGGACTAACCTTCGACGCGCTCTTTATTTCAAACGGCCCGGGCGATCCAAAAATGGCTGATAAAACGATTCAAACAATAAAAAAAGCACTCAAGAAGAACGTACCGACTCTTGGCATTTGTCTGGGCAACCAATTACTCACTCTAGCAGCAGGAGGAGATACCTACAAACTAAAATATGGTCATCGCAGCCAAAACCAACCTTGTCTGTTGTACGGAAGTGAAAGGTGCTATATCACTACACAAAATCATGGTTTTGCTATCAAAAAAGTACCTGATGGCTTTGATCCGTGGTTTATCAATGCCAATGACAAAACACTTGAAGGTATTAAACACAAAAAATATCCTATTATGTCTGTTCAATTTCATCCGGAAGCAACACCAGGGCCAATGGATACTGAATGGATCTTTGATTATTTTTTGGAAAGAATTTAAACATGAATAAGATTAAAAAAGTCATAATTCTAGGGAGCGGTGCTCTGAAAATAGGGGAGGCGGGAGAATTTGATTACTCCGGCTCACAAGCAATAAAAGCACTCAAAGAAGAAAAAATCAAAACTATCCTGGTTAATCCAAATATCGCAACGATCCAGACTTCTAAGGAGCTGGCCGATGAAGTGTATTTTTTACCAGTCACTCCGTATTTTGTCGAAAAAATAATTGCGAAAGAAAAACCTGACAGTATTCTTCTCTCCTTTGGCGGACAAACCGCGCTCAATTGCGGATTGGAATTAAATAAAACAGGTGTCTTCAAAAAGTACAATGTTACGATTCTTGGAACACCAATTTCTGCAATTCAACTCACAGAAGACCGGGACGAATTTGCCGAACATTTACACAAAATTGGGATTCCAATACCTAAATCCCAGGCTGCAACCACAGTAGAAGGTGCACTAACAATTGCAAAAAACCTTGGCTATCCTCTTATGATTCGTGCGGGTTATGCTCTGGGCGGACATGGCAGCGGCGTTGCTGACAACGGCAAGCAATTAGAAAGTATCGTCACCAGAGCTCTGGCTTTTGCACCACAAGTGCTCATCGAACAATATCTTCATCACTTCAAAGAAATTGAATATGAAGTCGTCCGCGATAAGTACGACAACTGCATCACAGTCTGCAATATGGAAAATATGGATCCGCTTGGTATTCACACAGGTGAGTCAGTCGTCGTCGCGCCAAGTCAGACTTTGACAAATGATGAATATCATGGACTCCGCAAAGCATCAATTGATATTGTCAGAAGTCTTGGCATAGTAGGGGAGTGCAATGTACAATTTGCCCTGAATCCGAATCCAAAAAACAGTCAACTCGACTATTATGTCATTGAAGTAAATGCCAGACTTTCGCGAAGTTCTGCTCTCGCAAGTAAAGCAACCGGCTATCCACTGGCATACGTCGCAGCTAAATTGGCACTCGGCTATAACGTATCCAATCTTCAAAACAAAGTAACAGGGGTGACGCAAGCATGCTTTGAACCGGCACTTGATTATATTGTTGTCAAAATGCCGAGGTGGGATTTGGATAAATTTAAAGGCGCCGATCAAAGACTTGGAAGCAGTATGAAGTCTGTTGGCGAAGTAATGGGAATAGGTCGAACTTTTGAGGAAGCCTATCAAAAAGCAATCCGAATGCTTGATCTTGAATATGAAGGTGCTACCTCAGAACGGCTTTTTAACGAAAAGCAGGATGTGCTTGATGCAATTAAAGTACCCACACCCAAAAGAAAATTTGCTCTCGCAAGAGCAATCAGAAATGGTATTCCTGTCGAAAAAATTTATCAGCTCTGTGGAATTGATCCATGGTTTTTGTATCGCATTAAAAATATTGTTGATTTTGAAACTGAATTAACAAAAACAAAAGAATTGAAACCTGAATTATTACGAAAATTAAAACAACTCGGTTTCTCAGACAAAAGAATAGGGGAGTTAATTGGAAAATCAGGTCTGGATATCCGATCTCTTCGAAAGAAATGGGATATTATTCCCGCAGTTTTGCAAATAGATACACTTGCTGCGGAATTTCCCGCGCAAACCAATTATCTCTACACTACCTACAATGCCAGTCAGAGTGATGTCACGCCGTCAAATAAAGATGCAATTATTGTTCTTGGCTCAGGGCCATATCATATCGGCTCTTCAGTGGAATTCGATTGGTGCTCTGTAAATACTGTCACAAATTTAAAAAAGTATAAGAAAAAATCAATCATCATCAACTGCAATCCCGAAACCGTCTCAACAGATTACGATATTTCCGATCGCCTCTATTTTGAAGAACTTACCTTTGAACGGATTGCAGACATCTATGAATTTGAGAATCCGATGGGAATCATTGTCTCGGTCGGTGGCCAAACGCCAAATAAAAGAGCACAAGCACTCCATAAATATGGAGCAAACATTTTGGGTACAAGCCCTGTTGACATCGATAGAGCAGAGGATAGGAATAAATTTTCAACACTTCTTGATAAACTAAAAATACAACAACCGGCGTGGCAGGCATTTACCACATTGCAATCGTTGGAAGCATTTGTTGAAAAAATTGGATTTCCTGTTGTGATCCGCCCATCTTATGTGCTCTCGGGAAGCGCGATGAATGTGTGTTATACCAAAGAAGATTTGGAAAAATATCTTGCAGAAGCAACCAAAATTTCTAGTGAATATCCGGTCACTATCTCCAAATTTTTCCAACAGGCCAAAGAAATAGAACTCGATGCAATTGCCCAAAACGGCATAATGAAAGCAGGTATTATTTCCGAGCATGTTGAAAATGCCGGTGTTCATTCAGGAGATGCAACAATTGTCCTTCCGGCTATTACAGTTCCGCAAGCGCTTCAAGAGCAGATGTTGCAAATAGGCAAAGACTTGGCTCAAGAATTGCATATCACCGGGCCTTTCAATATCCAGTTCCTTTTGAAAGATAATCAAATATATATTATTGAAACCAATCTTCGTGCATCCAGAACTTTTCCCTTTATCGCCAAAGTAACCGGTATAAATCTCATCGAACTTTTTGTTAACACACTTTTTCAAAAAGATATACCAGAGGTAAAAAATAAAGAATTAACTTATACTGCAGTCAAAGTCGCGCAATTTTCTTTTGCCAGGCTTATTGGTGCACATCCGCAGCTTGGTGTTGAAATGGCATCAACCGGTGAAGTTGCGTGTTTTGGTAAAGATTTGGAGGAAGCATACCTCAAAGGTATTTTGGCAACCGGCGGAAAAATTCCTGAAAAAGGAATATTTATCAGTCTCGGGGGGGATAATAAAAAGAAAGACTTTTTGGAGAGCTGCAAAAAACTGACAAAGTTAAACCTTCCACTCTATGCCACGGAAAAAACAGGACAATTCCTCGAGGCAAACGGCATTAAAACGAAAAAACTATACAAAATCTATGAAAAGAAATCACCAAATATCATTGATTACTTCCATAATGGTAAGATTGATTTGGTGATTAATATTGTCGATAAGCAATTACAAAAAGAAGTGAATGATTCTTTTGAGATTAGACGGGCTGCGGCAGATAGCAACATCCTGATTATGACAAAAATTAAAAAAGCAGAACTTCTGGCCGATGCACTTGTAAATAAAGGACTGGAAAAACTTGAAATAAAACCATGGAGTGAATACGTATGATAACATTTCCCGGTCTCATCGACCCGCATGTACATCTTCGCTATTTAGATCCTCACAAAGAGGATTTTTTGACAAGTACAAACGCAGCAATTGCAGGTGGCTTCACAATGGTTTTGGACATGCCCAATAATAATCCGCCAATCACGACATTCCCCAGATTGCAGGCTAAGATCGATCAAGCAAGTCATTATACAAAATTCGACATCGGATTTTATTTTGGTTCTCTTGGTGATAATCTTGATGAATTCAAAAAGGTAAAAGATTTGGTTTTTGGCCTCAAATTATATCTCAACAGGACAACCGGTGGCTATATCATAGATGAACCAACAATGAAAAAAATTTATAGAAAATGGTATGAAGTAACTGAAGGGAAAAAACCAATTCTCCTTCATGCTGAAGAAGATGTCATGGATGCTGTTGCTAAAATCGTAAAAGAAACAAAGCAGCCAACGCATATTGTCCATGTAGCTTCTGAAGCAGAACTGAGAAAAATTTTCAAACTACAGGAACAAGGATTGCCAATTACCACTGGCATCACACCACATCATCTCTTTCTTACTTCAAGTGATTTAGAAAAACTTGGATCATTTGGTCTTATAAAACCCGCGCTTAAATCCAAAAAGGACCAAACATTTCTCTGGGAGCATTTCAAAGAAATTGATGTCATAGAGTCAGACCACGCACCGCATACAATCGACGAAAAAAAATCCGATAACCCTCCATTTGGTGTACCGGGACTTGAAACAACACTACCTCTACTTTTAACTGCGATGCAGGATGGAAGAATTACAAAAGAAGATATTATTAGTAAATGCTATACGAGACCAAAAGAAATATTCCATGTGCCAAACCAACTTGATACTCATATTGAAGTCGATGAAACAGAAGAATGGACAATTGAAAACAGCAACCTTTATACCAAATCCAAATGGTCTCCCTTTAATGGCAGGAAGGTAATAGGCCGAGTCAAACGAGTAATAATACGAGGAAACACAATGTTTGAAGATGGTAAAATACTAGCAATTGTAGGATCTGGTAAAATAATTACAGAACATTGACTATGCAAACACCATTCTACGATCCGACAAAAACATATGAAGAGAACTACTCAAAAGGACCATTCGGTTCATTTGCTGATGAGAAAGTTTTTGAACAAACCGGTGAGCCACAATACGAGTATCATGGACACAAAGTCTACCTTCCATTCGGAATACCCGCGGGTCCGTTACTCAACAGTAACTATGTAAAAGCTGCCTTTGAGAAAGGGTTTGATATCTGCGTTTATAAAACAGTCAGAAGCGACTTCTATCAGACACATCCTTTTCCCAATATCCTCTCTGTGCATGTCAAAGGAGATTTAACGCTCGAAAAACTGAAAAATCCATTGCTGGGAGATATGCACTTTGACGAACCAATTGCCATAACTAACTCTTTTAATATTCCTTCAAGAAAACCTGAGATATGGCAGGAGGATATGAAAAAAGCAATCGCATCCACAGGCAAAGGACAAATGATGGTCGGCAGCTTCGTAGGAACAGTAAGACCAAACCAAACACACCAGGAATTCATTGAGGATTGGGCAGTAGTTGCCAAACAAGTTATCCAAACAGGCGCACAAATAGTCGAGGCAGATATTTCCTGTCCCAACAACGGCGCAGAAGGTCTTGTTTGCTATGATCTTGAAACAACGAAAAAAATCTGCAAAAGTGTCCGCAAAGTAATAGAAAATACTCCTTTTATTCTAAAAATAGGATATTACAAAGACGAAATACAGCTTGAGAAGCTTGCGGAAATTGCCAACGAATATGCACAGGGAATTGCAGGAATTAATACGCTACAGGGAATTATCGTTGATAAAGACGGGAATCAGGCCCTACCGGGAAAAATGAGAGCAACTGGCGGAGTCTGCGGTGCCCCGATCAAATGGGCGGGAATAGATATGATGAAAAAACTGAAAAAAATCCGCGAAAAAAGAAATTTCACTTTTACTATTGAAGGAGTAGGGGGAGTGACGACACCGGAAGATTATACTGAATACAAAAAAGCAGGCGCGGACTCGGTGATGGCTGCAACTGGAGCCATGTGGAATCCCTATCTGGCGCAGGAGATTAAGAAAAAGATATAATGAAACTATGAATTGGATTGTTTTTGCACTTGGAGCTATCAGTGCCGGAGCTGTTTCGGATTTGTTTCGTAAGCTTGGTTCCAATCTCAGAGATCCATTCCTCAGCAATCTTATCTTTCAAGTAGGATCATTATCAACAGCAATTCTTTTATACATGGTTTTTAGCAGAAAAATAGAAGGAAATTCAAAAGGGATTCTTTTTGCACTTATCGGTGGGGTACTCATTTCAATTTTTACGACTTTTTCGTTCAAAGCACTTGCCAGCGGCCCTGATGTTTCGACAGTAATTCCGGTTATCCGTGTTGGAGTAGTTCTAATGGTCGTTATTCTCGGAATACTCTTATTTAAAGATAAAATCACTTGGAATCTCATAACAGGAGTCATCCTTGCAACCATCGGAGTCTTTTTAATCTCGATGAATAAATAAAGCCTATGTCATTTCAAACCAAATTAGATAACTTAGTGCAAAAAAATAACTCCCTTGTCTGTGTCGGGCTGGATAGTGATATCCACAAACTTCCTGATATCTTCAAACAAAATGAAAACCCGCAATTTGAATTCAACAAAGCAATTGTCGATGCCACACACAATTTCGTCTGTTGTTACAAACCAAATCCTGCTTTTTACGAAGCACGCGGACATAAGGGCATTAAGGAGTTAAAAATGACATGTGATTATATATCGGGCATTTATCCTGATATTCCAATTATTATCGATGCAAAAAGAGGCGACATCGGCAATACCAATGAAGGCTATGCATCCTCTGTTTTTGATTACTACAATGCTGATGCAATTACTGTTATGCCATACATGGGAATTGAATCACTGAAAGTTTTTTTCAAACGAGAAGGCAAAGGTGTCATCGTTGGCTGCCACTCATCCAATCCCGGCGCAAAAGAATTCCAGGAATTGGTTTTTGACGACAAACCACTTTATCAGCATGTCGCTGAAGAACTTATGAAACAGCATGGTGACAATCCAAATGTCATGATATTTATGGGAGCAACTTACCCCGAACAACTTACAGAAATCCGAAAAATTGTCGGGGATATGACAATGCTTGTCCCGGGGGTTGGTTCACAGGGCGGAGATGTTGAAAAAACTATCAAGGCAGGGCTAAATTCCAAAAATGCTGGGTTGACTGTCAACTCGTCAAGAGCTATTATATTCGCATCAAGCGGAGAAGACTTTGCCGAGAAGGCAAGAGAAGAAACAGAAAAATTACGAGATCAAATCAATACCTATCGATGAATATTAATGACGAAGTAATCGAACTACTTAAAAAGACCGGAGCAATTTATACCGACGATCATTTTGTCGGTACTTCTGGACAGCATATGAGCCTCTATGTCAATAAAGATGCTCTGTATCCGCACACGAAAGAGACATCCCGGATGGGAGAACTCTTCGCTGAAAAAAATAAAGATCTGGATATCGATGTTGTCGCCGCACCAGCACTTGGCGGCATCATTCTTTCTACCTGGACTGCCTATCATCTATCCAAACTAAAAAATAAAGAAATTCTGGGAATATATACTGAAAAAACTCCTGACAAGAATCAAATTTTTACCCGTGGCTATGATAAATTGGTAAAAGATAAAAATGTTCTCGTCATCGAAGATAACGTAACAACCGGCGGATCAGTTAAAAAAGTTGTAGAGAGTGTACGGGCAGCAGGTGGAACAGTGGTTGCTGTTTGCGTGATGTTTAATCGTGACCCGGATAATGTAACATCTGAAACTATCGGCGCTCCTTTTTCCTCGCTTGCGATAATAAAAGCAGAATCCTGGGATGAAGAAGAGTGTCCTCTCTGTAAAGAAAACATACCAATCAACACAACCGTAGGTCACGGCAAAAAATACCTCGAAGAAAAAGCAAAACAAAAATAAATTTTCCTTACCAACTTCATACAACCGTAGAGTAACTTTTGTGCTATAAATAGAGTATGTTAAAATTTAGTTCCTTCCTTCTTTTTTCAGAAACTCCTGATAAGCTTGCTGAGTTCTACAAAAAAGTGTTTGAAAAGGAACCTGATTGGGATGAAGGCGGATATAGCGGATTTCAGTTAGGGGAGGGAATGCTTATTGTTGGACCGCATGATAAAGTGCACGGAGAGAATAAAACTCCTGAACGTATGATTGTTAATTTTGAGACAGACGATGTCGAGGGAGAATTTGAGAGGATTAAGAAGCTTGGTGCAAAAGTTGTTGCAGAACCATATCATCCGGGAGAAGCAAAAGAAATGCTCCTTGCAACATTTGCAGATCCTGATGGAAATTATTTCCAACTCGCAACCCCGATGGGTGGAGAAAATCCGTCTTCACAAGCAAACTAATCTCGTGTTAAAATAGCATCTTATGGCAGCCGATATTATTTCCGTAAAAAATCTTGTCAAAAAATATAAAGACTTCACCGCAGTTAATGATATTTCTTTTGAGGTAAAACCCGGAGAGATCTTTGGCATTCTCGGCCCCAATGGAGCAGGCAAGACTACTACCCTTGAAATCATGGAGACACTCAAGCCTTTAACGAGTGGCAGAGTGCTCATCGATAGCATTGATGTCACAAAAAAACCCTGGGATGTCAAACGCCGCATCGGCGTCCAATTACAATCCACTGCTTTTTACCCTGAAGTACGGCTGACAGAGCTCCTGGATATGTTTGCTGCCATGTATGATGTCAAAATCGATCCAATGAAGATGCTTAGAGAAGTCGAGCTTGAAGACAAAGCGAAAAATTATGTCAAACAACTCTCTGGCGGACAGCAACAACGCTTTTCTATTGCTTCGACGTTGATCAATGAACCAAAAGTCATTTTTCTTGATGAACCGACAACGGGACTTGATCCGCAGGCAAGAATTCATTTATGGCAAATGGTGAGAAAAATAAATAAAAGAGGCGTGACAATAGTTCTGACAACACACTATATGGACGAAGCAGAGCAGCTCTGCAACAGGCTTGCTATCATGGATCACGGAAAAATTCTCAAAATCGGCAGTCCAAAAACATTTATTAAAGATCTGCTTAACACAGGATTTAAAAAAGAAATCAAACAAGAACAAGCCAATCTCGAGGATGTCTTTCTAAATTTAACAGGGAGACAATTACGAGAGAACTAATGAAAAAACAATATCGAAAACCGCATCAAATCAACGCTTTCTTTGTCATGATGAAATATTTCTTCCTGGCACAGACGCGTAATCCTGCGACGTTCGCTTTTGGTTTCCTTTTTCCCGTTGTCTTTATCAGTATATTTGGTTTGATAGGAAATTCACCACAGTCGTTAACGATTGGTCTGCCGTCAAACAGTGATCTCAATAATCCTATTATCAAGACAGTTGAGCAACAAAAATATATAAAAATCCAGGTAGCACCGGAATCCCAACTCGAAACAAGCATGAAACAAGGCAAACTTTCAGGCATTATATCAGCACAACAAACCTCCCAGAACCCGCCCGCATATCGTGTCAATGTCATCACATCAATCGCCAATCCGCAAGAAGCGGCAGGGGTGTTATCGCTTATGAATAGCATTGTTGACCAGGCAAATCTCCGAGCTGCAGGAATAACCAATCCTCCCATCTCTATAGAAAGAAAAGAATTGGCAGGACGACAAGTGCGTTATATCGATTTTGCGTTGCCGGGACAAATCGGATTTGCCCTTCTTTCAACGGCAATTTTTGGGACTGTCTTTGGTCTGATTTACTTAAAAAAAGCATTGGTTCTCAAACGAATGTTTGCAACACCAACACGGGCAATTACAATCCTTCTTGCTCAAGGTGGATCACGGCTTATTTTGGCTGTTTTACAAGTGCTCCTCATCCTTATATTGGGAATTGTCGCATTCAAATTTTACATGCCACATGGGTGGATAACTTTTGTGGAACTAGTCATCCTTTCAGTAATTGCGCTTATCGCATTTTTGGGCTTTGGCTATTTCATGGCAGGACTCGTGAATGATGAAAATGCCGCAGGTCCGATGGTTAACTTAATAACCCTACCACAATTTTTACTCTCCGGAACTTTTTTCCCAATCGACAATTTGCCAACCTGGCTTCAGCCAGTTGCCAATATTTTACCACTCTCATTTTTTAATGCAGCTGTCAGAAAAATCACGACAGAAGGAGGAGACTTTTCTCAAACCATTCCGCTGATGTTTGGCCTCGTTCTCTGGGGTGCAGTCATGTACATCCTTGCTGCACGGACGTTCAAGTGGGAATAATAACAATTTTCAAACAGTGAAACATTGAAAATTTTTCTTCATGTTGACTTTCATTAGCAAAGCCTTTACGATTTATTTATGGTACTTTCTGCTGACACCAAACTTGTAGTCAAAACCTCTCTTCTTTCTGCAATTTTCACCGTAGTATTATTCATGCTTGTCAATTATTTTTTCAATCATTCATGGAATTTATCCGCGAATAGTAGTGCATCAAAAAATCCACCCATTACAGTGCAGGGGACAGGGACAGTTACCGCTCAACCTGATCAGTCATCAGTTTATTTTACCGTCACCAAGACTGCCTCAACGCTTAAAGATGCGCAAAATCAAGCAAATACGTTCACCAATAAAATCGTTGCTGATTTACAAAAATTAGGCGTTGAAAAAAAAGATATCCAAACAAGTAATTATAGCTCTTATCCAAATTATAATGATCAATCATCGGGGCCGGTTATATACATAAAACAACCACAATCACAAACAATTCAAAGTTATACTGTCACGGAAGATGTAAATATAACCATACACGATACTACCACAGCAAATAAAGTAATTGATGTCGTCACAAACGACCGAGCAGAGAACATCTCAGGACCATCGCTTACATTCTCTGATGCCAAAGAGCAGGATCTTGAAAACCAAGCGAGAACAAAAGCAATCACAAACGCACGACAAAAAGCACAAACTATGGCAGACGCGGCAGGAATTCATTTAGGCAAACTCACCAAGATTGAAGATGGTACTCAAAACCCATATCCGATTGTTCGCCCTATGATGATGGATGCCGCAGCTGGAAATGCAAAATCCGCACCAACACAAATCAATGCAGGACAAAACACTGTAACAGCTTCAGTAACTCTCACCTACGAGACGAATTAATAATCTTTCCTTAGCGTTTTGCAAATAATTGAGGACTTACTTTGCTTATCTGTTGCACTCCCGACCCTACAAAAATGCTAGCTACTTTTGCCCGGACAGGCGAGAAAGATAATCTTGCTCCAATAGAATGATTAGCTTCTGCTACAAATGACAGAAAGTTAGGCTCATCTATACGAGTAACTCTTCCTATACTTGTATGAACTATATCACTATCAGTTCGCAATAATCCTTCTCCCGAATTCACATGGCGAACAGCCCACCGGCTTTGTTCGATACCGTTATATGCCCGTACTGTTTCATCTGTGCCGGCAGGATTCCCCATACAAAGGATCATTCGAGTACCAGTTAGTACAAGGCTATTAAAGGGGATAACTAAACCCTCCATAACACTTGCAGAGCTTTCAAGATAAGGGCTTATTTTGCCTAAATTTCCTTGCATATCCTGATCTGAATCATATTCTATTATTTGTAACGTTACATGTGATGGTAAAAGCATTTCGCCAGGGATTCCTAGCTCAAATCCATGAGCATGTGCAAGGTGTGCAAGAGGTTGGGTAACAGTTGTTGCAATTTCGTCTCTTGAAGGCTCATCAAATTCTGCCGAAACTACAATCTTACGAATTAAACTTGCATAATCATATCCGGCGAAAGGGATAACGCTACCACTTCTATACTGTGCCAAACCTAATGCTCTTTCAGCTTGAATTCTTCGAGCAAAAACAGTAGTAAGATCTAAATCTCTTGGAGTCCCATCAACCACACCTGTAAGACTGGGAAATTCATGCAATGACGCCATGTCATGATCATTATACAAAGTTTACCCCTTATTCCCACTATGAAACGCCTTATGGACGTCACGGAGTTGTTTGTTCGTGACGTGGGTATAAATCTGTGTTGTCGCTATATTTTTGTGCCCCAGTATTTCTTGGACCGAGCGCAGATCAGCACTATCAGAAATTAATTCTGGCCAAAACACAATCACAGCCTCAATTGCCTTAACTTACGAAACATATTAAAAGAAATTATTCTGGACTAAAACAAACATCTAACAAGTCCATTGCTAAAAAAACAATTCTCTTAACCAATTTTTACAAAATAGAGGTAATATAGTATAATCAGCATACTATGAGATATGAATCCGCCCCAGGACTACCTAATGCTGCTCCTGGAGCATCTGTTACAACGCAAAAAGACAACCCCTCAGGGGTTACTTTTGACAGAATTGAACAAGGAGTAGTGACAAAAGCACTTGATACCATTAGAAAAGGTGATGTCTTTGATAGCATGCGGCATTTCCGAGGTCTTCGTTGGGTTGGTGGGGTAACGCTTATGGGTATTGTTGCAGATATTATATATCCAGTGACCACTGCACCTGGTTCAGCAGCAACTCCTGGGGAAATTGGTATGACAGCAGCGACTGTGGCTGTGACAACGGCGGCAGGTCCACTTGTCCGTGCACATGAACGGAAAAAAGCACAAAGAGTACTCAAACAGCAACAAGCTCTTTCAAATGTTGTTGGAACACAGACTGAGTTCATGACCTCTCGCGATAAAGAAAGAAAAGATGACGAGCATCCTCATCCCCTTAACCTCCGTTGGTACGGTACTGATAAAGAAGATCCATCTCCCACTGAGCTTCGCGGGCATTTAGCGAGAATAGCAGCAGTCTCCCAAATAGCAGATATAGATCATATCGTTCTTCCTTTGGCTCAAGTAAAGCCTCATCTTCCAGCAAGAGAAGATTTCGGTCAGCACCTAGACCAAACAGATTGGATGTATCAAGAAAAACACCGAGAATTGTGGGATGAAAGAGATGGAGAAGAAGAGCTTGTCGTTGTAAATCAACATGAACTTTCAGAGCTTATCACTGGCGTTGAAGTGCCCAAAGGTTCCGTAACACTCGACACAATCTTGCATACACTCAAAAAAGTTCATCCAATGCATCGGGCTCACCAATGGTATGAGCAACTCTCCAACCATCAAGATCAGGCTGGTGATGATGAAGAAAGAGTACGCGCTAATGCCACAGCAAGAGAGATAGCTAACAAAAAACTTGCACACATTTTTCAAGCACAGATTGATAGACCCCTTGAAGATATTACATTAACATATGACGAAGATGACTTAGGGAAATTTATTGCTGTAAGTCGTTTCGTTGGAACAACAACTCTTACTGATGCAGGGAAAAAACTTATGCTCGCCGGTAAGGATGCCGCCGCCGAAATCCCAGAAGCAGCGAAAAATGGAGGAGAAAATGGCAAAAAGGAAAAAGAAAGGATTGAAAATAAGCGCCTTTTAGTTGGATTAACAGCGCTTACCCAAGGCGGAGAATTTTATGTTAAATGGCAAAATCCGCATGCTTGGCATGAACAATATAGAAGTCCCGTACATCTCAATATAACGGCCATGTGTCATATGATTCTTAATCCGGACGCCTATCCCGCAAAGCAGGTCACAGAGGCTTGCGAACAAGCTGCCTGGCTGACACTTCAAGGAATTAGTTTTACCCTTATGGAAGGCGAAGGAAAGCATGCTCCTAGCGAGGTTATAAGTCTACAAGACGCACCTCAAGATGTGTCTATCGCTGGAACTATCCAAAAGCGGACATATATGAGTGAGTATGGTGAAAAAGGAGGAATCCGGAGAAACCGAGACCGCAGCATTAGTCTGAACCGAACCTCAAAATTAAGACGTACTGCACATTCAGCACCGTATCTTATCGCTGCGGCAGCAGGAGGTCTTATCATTGGATTCGGGGCAAATAAAATAGTAACAAATGCTGACATCAAAGCTGATAATGCGCTTTATGCACAGGCAAGAGCAGATGGCTACAAGGATTGGCACGGTGATCCGAAAATTACTGATGCTGTATTAAATAGAATCTTTTCACAAGTTTACAATGAAGATCCTCTTTACCGCTATTTCGGCGGCCCTATTACTACTGTGCTAGGCGATGTATATAATCTGACGGGTTCTTTTGAACGAGGAGTCAATGGAGCAGAAGGAGTTATTGGTCTTCAATACACTTCATCAGAAATGCAAAGTATTTCAAAAGGTATTTTGGGCACACAACCAAAAGAATGTGCCCTCTGTGACGCTCCCACTGGCAATGTGGATACCAATACTAAGAATGAACCTGTTTGGTATCTCCAATCGTATAACGGTATGTCTACAGAAGGCTACTGGGTACAAAGTGTATTTAACCATCTTTATGAAGGGATGACCTGGCAGTCCCCGTACAATATATATACCCCAGGCATAAATAAATCGGTAGATGATGCTAGACCTCTTTTGCAACCAGATCAACTTGATAAAACCAAACCCCTCGTCAGCATACAGCAGCAAGTAGAATTTAATTTTTATAACAATTCCGTTCCTAAATTTAATCCTGCTTATTATACTGTTGATAATAATATCGTTATGCCAATTCCGGTTTTGAGGGATGCACATGTGGAAGCTGCCACACTATTGAATCCCACTGCTTATATCAATGGTGCTCCTGCTGTTATTCGTTTGGCAACGCTTCCCGATGGGACACAGGCACTGGTGATGCCACGTATGTTAGGAACTGTTGAGACTGTCCAGTTCTGGCTCGCCCCAGGAAAAGGAGAAGAGCTTCACGCCTCACTTCCTGTGCAGCCTGACGGTTATGTGAAGCCGTCTAGAATTGATGCCGAGTGGGAGAAAATTTTAGGAAGACCGCTACCAAAAGACCCAGCTGAGAGGCTGCAAGTTGAAGTAGATTTCATAAGAAACCATTTTCTCTATAGTCTGGATCCTCTAAAAAATGAAAACGTTATTAACGATAGAAGAGCATTTGCGAAAGCTGTACTCACAGGAGAAAAAGCAAATTGCAACGTCGCTGCGAGTCTCTTGGCGATTAGTAATCCCGATTTATTAAATATTGTTACGGGTTACTTAAGTAGTGATCCCCGTTTTATACTTGGACATGACGCGCATGAATGGAATCTTACCAGCCAGGGACAGCTCGATGCGACACCAACAAATATGACAGATGCAGAAGCAAAAAAATCCGCACAATTCGAAAGCATAAGTCCTGATAACAGTGGGCATAACAATAATGGATCAAGCAGTAGTGGCGGCTCAGGCCAGAATTTTACATCCAACGGCAATGGCGGATTGGAAAGTCCCGCACAACAGCGGCAAGTAGAATTTTGGAAGGCACTCGACTTGCTTGGTGAAATAGTTATTGCAGCAGGCGTCTTTTGGCAGCGGGAGCGGATTCTTCGAGGAGTAAATAAAGTGGGAGCTTGGAATGCAGCAAGAAGCTTAGACCACAGATCAACCGAATCAATGCAATTAGCACACGATGCTCTCCAATTTGGTTTATATTCTGGAAAGAATGAAGGATTGCAAGCTGATAGAGAAAGAAGAGCAAAATATGCTGTGCAAGAACCGCCAACAAGTTATGAATTACTTGATTTCTTTTGGCAGTATGCAACTCCGGAAACAATGCTTCATTATACAAAACTACTCCGACAACGTGAGCATGAAAGTACGGATCCCGCGCTGACGGCAGGATTACATGATGCACGCAAAATTATTAAGGGTCTCTATAAAGAAGATACAAGAACTGTAAAGAGTGATGCAGATCTGCAGGCAGACCGAGATGAAGCACTAGCGGAACGGATGACAAAGGCCAAAAAAGAAGCTGCAGCTGCGGAAGAACAGGTTCCCGAACTGTCATTCTGGGATGACCCAGCCAAGGCGTAGCGAGACTCCTTCGTTTGACCGTGCAAAACCCAAATCAATCTATATAAAAGTTTACCCCTTATTCCCGCTATGAAATGCCTTGTGGACATCCCTGAGTTGCTTATTGGTGACGTGGGTATAAATCTGTGTTGTCGCTATATTTTTGTGCCCCAGCATTTCTTGAACCGAGCGCAGATCAGCACCATTGGTCAATAAATCTGTTGCAAAACTGTGTCTCAGCGTATGGACTGTCGCATCAACCGGCAGTCTTGCCATGTGCGTATATTTCTTGACGATTCTCTCAACGCTTCTGACAGTGAGCCGCATTTTTTCTCCATTATCTTCTTCCTCAACGCCACGGGAGTAGCGTATAAACAGTGGTTTGAAAACATCTACACGCATATTCACATACCGCGCAATCCATTCAGCTGCCCGGTCTGAAATGAAAACAACTCGAGCTCGTCCGCCTTTTCCAACAACACCAAATTCTCGCCGTTCTATATTGATCTGATCGTGATTAAGTTTAACAAGCTCTGAAACACGAAGGCCTGTTGAAAATAATAATTCCAAAATAGTGCGATCCCGAACTCCTTCTTCTTTGCTCGTGTCAGGCATGGTGACAAGCCTGTCAATTTGTTCACGTTCGAGAAACTTTAAACTTCGGCTTTCTGTTTTGGGTAGTTCAATTTTGGATGGCTCAAGCGTTTTGTGGTCATTTTTGATAAGAAAACGGAGGAATGAACGAAGTGCAATCACATAATAATTCTGCGTCACTTTCTTAAGTGTTCTCCCTTTCTCATCGGCTCTATTTGCTAAATAAACACGGTATTTACGCACAGTTGCTAGATCCAGATCAGCAATTGTTTTACCCGGTAGGGTAGTGGAGTACCATTTTGTGAAAGTCTTCAAATAATGTCGATAATCACGAATTGTCAATTTGCTTGAACTTTTTTCAACTTCTAAATAATCAAAAAAATCATTAATATGTTTTTCCAATCCGTTTTGCATAGGCAGGGGAGTACTATATTATTCTACGACATAAACCTATGCCAACGCAAATATATACTTTATACTTAATACATAATACTTTATACTAATCTGAGTATGTGGAATGATGAATATAAAGATTGCCTCGAATATATAGATACTTATTGGAATAGGATTATTTTTAAACCGTCTCACATGAGGCTTCGGTATAAAATAAATAATTTGCCGTATGAACTTCCATATTCAGATAAGATGCCCATAGGTGAAAAAAGACATGTTAAGAACAGGGATATCAACCCAAGGTCTATAAAGCTTCCGCATTATTATTTTGTCCCCAATGACAATAAATTCACCTATATCTATTACTGGGATAGCTTTTTTATGTTCAAGGGAATTATGGGAACCAAACGTGAATGGCTGATGCCGGACATGATCGAAAACTTTATCTATTTATTTAAACAGTTTCACCTCATTCCAAATTTTAGCGCTCCCGGGTCTATGAATCGTTCACAGCCGCCTTTTTTTTCTTCAATGATTATGGATACTTATTTCAAGAGTTTGAACCCGACAAATCCTTACAGACATATCGCTGGTTTAAAACAAAAATGGTACACCTACTCAATGAAAAATTGGCTGAAAAGGTCTATCGAGATCGCAAAAGAGGAATATGAGCTTGTATGGATTGACAAAGAATGCGTTTATAATCATAGCGTACCCAATATGCCTCTTTCAAGATATGGTGATCGGGATATTGGCTATTCACAATCTTCAGAGCTTGAGTCCGGCTGGGACATGACATCAAGATTTTATAACCGATGCGATCATTTCCTGCCTGTTGATTTAAATTCGTATTTATATAAATATGAAAAAGATTTTGAGACTGCTGCTGGAATTCTTGGCAATAGGGAAGAGGCAACAAAATGGAAAAAGAAAGCACAAAAGCGTCAAGAGGCTATGCAGATTATGTGGGATAATGACGAAGGATTTTTCTATGATTACGGTTACGGATTTCAAAAAATTAGCCATTACTTTTCATTAGCCTCATACACTCCCCTATGGGCAGGTCTTGCTAGTGCTAAGCAAGCTAAAAGAGCTCTCAAACACTTGTCGAAATTTGAAACACCGTATGGGTTGACAATTGGGGCTGAAATGTCACTGGCAAAACCAATTGATCTATCCAAAATCCAACGACGCTACCACCCAGCAATCCAAGAAATCCTCAAACCCAAACAATGGGATTACCCAAATATCTGGTCACCTCTCGAATACCTGACAGTCATAGGCCTTTTGCGATATGGGTTTAAAGAAGACGCCAGACGCATTATGGAAAGTTCGATAAAAACGCATGCCAAACTCTTTCGTAAATACAACACATTCTTTGAAAAAATTGACGGTACCTCGGGCGAACCAAGCGTTGGGTATAAATATGCGATGCAGGAAGGATTTGGATGGACAAATGCTATTTTTTATCGGTATATTCAGATTCTTGATGCACTTGAGCAAAATCAGCAGATTTATAAAGAACCGATTACAGACAAACCACCATATGACTTATTAATTCTTCACTAGTAACCAGCCCACTGTCTCATACAATTTTTCGCAACGACCAATTACTCATCTTTTGAATTATAGAGGCCTTAAATCGCATTACATGACCTTGTATTCAAGGCTAATTCTGTAGATCATCATTAACACCAATTAATTCAATTTTTCACCCTTTTAAGCATTCTCTCTATCGTTTTTGTTTTCACTTGTATGAAAAGTATAATGTTAGTCCTTCCCTTCCAACTAAAAGACAAAGGGGAGTGTGAGAAATTATTTTCATGCAAAATACATTGAAATGGCAACCTAAAATCAAAGAGCTGTATGAATAAAATACTATATATTTGACTATGGGATGTGGAATAGCCATAGAAATAATCGTTGAGTATAAGTAGGCAATAAGCAGAAAATAACAACTGCAGTAGTAACTCAATTAATAAATTTAATATACAAATGTATTAAATGAAAAACGAATTAAGACCCTCCCCCCACAAATCCCACCAATCATGTCGTAAAAGTTATATTGTACGACATAGAGAGATACTCGCCAAACCCCTCTGAGAGAAGAAATACCTGTGTATGTAAAGATACACTACCAAAGATAAACTCAAAGATCTACGTATTCACTAAATGGAATATAAACGGCTCCTTCTCTGAAGGATACTGCGCACAGTCTTACGTAAGAAAAATTACCTAACAATGAGTCCAAGGATAGTATGCAATTGTATGTCGTTAAATTGCTCTTCTTCTGTCTACGAGTGAGAGCCTTCTCATACATTGTTCTCTGAAGAGTTTATTTAGACTGATAAATCAATCTAAATATTAATTTTTAGCCTCAGATGCTTGCAAAATGAGTGTTCGTATTTTTTTCTTTCATGAGCTTATCCGATACACGTTAGCAGTAGAGGGATAGCTATGCAAAATTACGGTAACTTCGCATAATGTAGTCATCATACTCTACAAGTATGCATGGACGCAAACCAATTATCGTGATAAATATCATTATCAAACTATATCATTTAAGGCTGTGAAAAGTGGGCTGTGAAAAGTTATCCACAAAACATATCATACTATATCAATAATTATATAGGACGTCTCTCTGTCTCTCTCCTTTTCTATTCCCCTCTCCTCTTTTATTATGTTATTATTCGCAAATATTCGCGTGCGTGATTGGTTTATGATTAGTAAAAATTGCCACAATTATGTCTTATCTGTGGACTTCTCCGCTAATTTGCATAAATTCGTACATTCTGAGGCTAATTGAGGCTATTTCCCCCATTGGGTAAATAAAAGCAAAACAAAAAATACAATAGTTCCCACCCACACATATTCCCATAATATTCCTTTAAAAAACCTTTTCTCAAGCCAAATGTGACTAAGACCAACAATTGCATAGAAAAATCCCGTGAGAAAAAGAGCTGTTACTGTTGGATTGCTCGGCCAGAACCAAACCAACGAAGCAATTTCAATGACGCATGCTGTTAATGCCGATACCCAAATCATCAATGGCTGAGAATATTTCTGTAACGTATATGTCCATAAAGAATGATAAATAAGCAGATACGTATAAAGGGCTATCAAAACAATTACTGGAAAAACAACTACATGGAATGAGAAAATAATATTTGTCAAAAAGAAATAAGAAATTAACGTAATAACAAACGATACTATCCTTGCTCCGGAAAGCAGCTGAATTGTTCTTGATAAGGAGACGATAAAGATATTTTGGCTTAAAAAAAGCGAATATAAACCCAAAGCGTATATTGCGGTAAGTAACAGTCTAATAATAAAAGAGGTTGGTGTAAGCAAATAGAAAAAGCCAAATGCAAAGGTGTAAATAAACGGCAGAATGACAACTTGATATAATTTAGTTTCTCGTAAGTCCTCATATATTGCCCACAAAAGGAACAGTACCGTAAGAAACGGAAGAATTAACGTAACAATTAGTCCCCATTGTGTCAACTGATATTCAGTAAAAAATAATCCTAGGGATAAAATTACTACTGCTAGAACAAATTTCTGCCTTTTATCGATGGCAAATTGAAGCTTCCTTCTCCCCTTTTTTGCAGTTGATGCGTGGCCTTGTCTTATATTCATCTCCTACTTACCTATCTCCATCATTTCATCAGGAATGTCAAAATTTGCGTATACTTTCTGCACATCATCAAGTGAATCAAGTTTGTCCACAAAGGAAAGCGCTTTTTCTGCAGAAGCCTTATCAGAAATAGTATTAATTACTACAGGCTTAAATATAAGCTCAAAAGTCTTTATATTAAGGCCGTTTTGAGTAAGAGCATCTTTAATTTTTGTCACTTCCTCGGGCTTGGTATACAAAAACACCTCGTCTCCTGCTTCCTCAATATCTTCTACTCTATTATCAGCTGCAATGAGAAAGATATCATCCAGGGATTTTCCGTCTTTTGCAATAGTTATCACACCATTTTTTTCAAATTGGTACATGACACTTCCTTGTGCGCCCATGTTACCGCCATTTTTATTAAATACATTTTTTACTTCTGAAACGGTACGCAGTTTGTTGTCAGTAAAAGCTTCGACAACCACACTAAATCCTCCGGGCCCGAACCCCTCGTAGACCGCTTCTTCAAGCGTATCTGCCGATTTACCGCTTGCTCGCTGGATAGCACGCTCGATATTATCCTTGGGCATATTTGCTGCACGTGCTGCTTCAACTGCCAGACGCAACCGAAAATTACTGTCGGGGTCAGGAGATCCTCCCCCTTGCACAACTGCAATTGTGATGGCTTTGGAAAGTTTGGTAAACAATTGCCCACGCTTTGCATCGTTTGCACCTTTTTGTCTTTTAATTGTTGCCCATTTAGAATGTCCACTCATGAGGCTTATTATACCCTTTCTTGCTTGACATATGCAAGAAATATTAGTAGAATTACTTTCAATTCAATAGCTCTTCCTATGCCAACTATTAAAGCCCAAGCCATCCAAACAGCACTCACAGGAGATTGGAAAAGTGCTATAGATCTTAACCAGCTTATCCTCCAAGAAGAACCTGAAGATATCGATACCCTTAACAGATTAGCATTCGCCTTTTTAAGCACCGGCAATCCCAAAGACGCAAAAGATCTTTATGAAAAAGTATTAACACTAGACATGCAAAACCCCATCGCAATTCGCAACTTAAAAAGGCTCTATGATGTAAATTCAAAAAAAATAATTATGATCAATAATCTTTTTATCGAAGAGCCAGGCAAAACAAAAGTCATGGATCTTATCAATATTGCAGATAAAAAAGTAATAACACATTTAAGGTCTGGGGAAAAATTGGATCTTAAAATCAAACGCAGTCGAATTTTTGCGTACGATCTTGATAATCAATTTATCGGAATGTTGCCTGACGATACCTGTCAGCGACTTATTAAATTTATGGAAGCCGGTAATGAATATGAAGCATATGTCAGAACGGTTGATAGTAACAAAGTCAGTATCTTTATCAGAGAAACCAAACAAGTAAAAAAATTTAAGAATCAACCATCTTTTGTCTCCGGAAGCGATAAAGTAAAACTTTCCTTCCCCCATTCTTCTTCACAGAAAAAATCCATTCGTCATTCTGACTCCTCTGATGATGAATGATAAATCACTCGCCTTTTTTTCATTTCCCTATTAACAAATTCGATTTCTTTTACTTTCTTTTGTTGTTGGAATGACCAAAATGACAAAATAACGGAAAGAAAAAAAAGAAGTATAAAAACTACATAAATCATACTATAGGATATTCATATTATTAAAACTCTCTTGTCCTTTTTTTATCATTGCCAATTGTTATTACAATATCTGCAATTGTTTGTTTGTGTAATTTTGTAGCAGTAAGACCAAGATATTTTTGTAACCGATCACCCGTATACGATTCATTTCCATAGTACGCCATCGTTGTTGTCCGTTGCGTGTTTTGTGCAGACGAAACATCAACAATATTGGCGCCTCTATTTGTTAATACTTTTCCCAAGCGTTGGCCGAGTCCTGAAACACCGGTCGCATTGATAATTTGAATACTAATATTTTCCGAAGCAAGATCTTGGTCTGTTAATGCAGTTGCGATAAGTGTATTTATATCAGGAGTTTGTTCGGACAAAGTTATTTGCTCAAGTGTTCTATTGTTAGTTGATACATTTTTCGCAAGAATCAAAAGACGAATTTTATCAAGCGCTGTCAAATTAGATTGCCACAGAGTAGTATTCAAAAGCGATGACCAAAGAAATGTTGCCATATCAGTCCCAACGGCATCGCCCTCTTGAGTGATAACATATCCATCTATTGCTATGCCATAATTTTTTGCAAGCGTATCAGACGAAATATTATTGTCGTGAATAACAAGTACTGAGACGGCAGATATTTCAGGATGAAATGCAGCAATTTCTTTTACTTTTTTTTGCTGGATTACAGCAAGAGTAAAATCATGCGCAGGATCAAATCTACTCTGCTGATAAATAAAAATTATTTTTATTACAAGAGAGATGAAAATGAACGAGAGAACTAAGAGTGCATATAAATAAAATGTCTTAAGACTTTTATTATCGTGTGGGGAAACTTTTTTTTTCATAATAAAACCGTGGTTCTATAGAATAAAGTATATCAGAGGCTTTAAACAAAATTCTAGAGAGATATTTTCACAAGCGTTTGGAGAAACTGATGTAACTCGTCTGCCAAGTGAGCTTCATAGGAGAGCTTCTCTCCTGTTGCAGGCTGTAAGAAGCTGATTTTTGAAGCGTGCAGAAAAACTCGTACTAAGAAAGTACGATCTTTTCTTGCTGTTTTTCTTCCGGCATAGAGAAGATCAGAAAAAATAGGATGATTGATATATTTCAAATGTACACGAATTTGATGAGTCCTTCCTGACTGCGGATAGAGCTGGACAAAGGACAACGTTTCTTTTTTATCGGGTAATTGATAATAAGATAAGACAGTATACGTCGTTTTTGACTCTCTTCCTCCGGGGAGAACTCCGAACCTGTTCCTATTCCACGGTAATCGCCCTACAGGGACCTGTATCGCGCCTTCTGTTGGCATTATAACACCGTGTGCCAATGCAACATAGGTCTTCTTAACTGTTCTTTCTCTAAATTGATTTTGTAAATTGACAAACGCACTCGGATTTTTTGCGATAAGTAAAATTCCCGAAGTTTCTTTATCAAGCCGGTGAACTATGCCACCTCTTGCATAAAAATCATCCTCCGGTCTCCAATCCGTATCACCAAACTTATTGGTTGCTACTTTATACTGGATGCCAAACTTCTCTTCGGACCAATCTTGGATAGTCTGCTCATGTTTGGTTGTTTCCGCCCTATTTACCGTCACACCGGCTGGCTTATTGACGACTGCAAAATCGTTATCCTCAAAAATAATAGAAATACTTGGATTCATGATCTGATCATGGTTCTGCCAGTCCGAGAATGTACTCGTTCTTGCTTAATAAGTAAAATTATACTTACCAAAAAAAGTAGCGTTAAAATGATGTTTTCAGGATTAATAAAACTTTGAATATTTTTAAGAGAAGTCAATAACGATATTGTAAGCGCAATTAGGGAAAAAAGTAATAAAAATACAATTGCCAACACACCTTCTTTAAGAGATCTATTCATGATTTTAGGATAAAGAAACTGAACAAAAAAGAGCAAAAGGACAAAATAAATTATTGCATTGAGAAAGACAAAAAGCAGCTCATTTTTTGTAACAAAAAGAGAATTTACCAAAAATACCAACGGTAAAGCATACAAAAATGACAAGCTGAGAAAGTCACTTAACCGTCCCAATGGTAAACGTTTATATTTACTTATCAAGTATATCGCAAGTGTTCCCCCGATAATTGCACCAGTTAGAGATAAGCCTCCGTTTTTTAAAGAAAAGAAATCAACAAGTAGATTTTCTCCTTTTTTCAAATGGAGTATTAAATAAAGAAACCGTGAAAAAAAAAGACCTCCCCAAACAGTGATAAAAGCAATATCAAATGATTGTTCTAACGAAATTCCTTTGCGGATAAAAATATAATCGTCTTTTACCAAACGGAAAAGCGCATATAAAAAGACAAGTAAAGCCGGAATAAATAATAACAATTGCATATTATTTTATAAATATATTGACTATCCCAAATAAAAGCAAACAAACCCCAATGCCGGTAATTACCGCTCCTACTCCAATTAAATCAGATAATCCTCCCACAAGAATAATTGGAATCAAAGACATAAGACCGATAAAGGTATTGAGAAATCCATATATTTTACCGCGAATTTCTTCAGAAGTATGTTCCTGTAAACTCGTATTTGCAGGGACAAAAACAAATGAGTTAGCTATTCCCAAAATAAAAGCCAAAACTACCATAATATGATAAATCGTTATTGTGAACAAATGCGGCAAGGAGAGGTTAATATCTTGAACTATTGCACGAGATACGACTTTTGAGCCAAAGGGTAAAAGAAGCATCGCAATACCGGATAAGAAAATTCCCGCCGTTATCAACTTCTCTTTTGGATGGTTGTGAAATACATTAACTAAAACAATGGACCCTATCACCATTCCAAGTGCAGCAGGTGTTACAAAAATAATTGGGAATTGCACAACTGGAATTCCCAATATCTGGGATGCATAACCGGGAGCAACAGTTGCTAAAATTAAGATAAGAATTTGAGAAAGCGAGAGTAAAAATAACGAATGCGAAATAGCTCTTGTATGTCTAATATAGGATAAAGTTTGTTTTATATCTTTGAAAATGTTTATTTGCTTCAATTTTTCTCTGTTTTGCAATGTGCGTTTCGTGTCGTACGGTTTGATAAATGAAATGAAAATCGCACCTATAATAAGCATTGCAGCGAAAAGTAAAATATCTTCAACCGGCTTGAAAAATATCAATAACGGTCCTGATAAAACATAGGCAACAAGAACCGATCCAAATATTGCCAAACCAAAAAGCGCATTAGCATGTAAAAGCAACTTTTTTTTAACTACCAATGGCACCATGGGACTCTCAGCCGGAATGAAGAATTGAAAAAGTATAGAAATAAGCAGTGAAATAACATAAATCATAAAAAGATTATTCAACAGCAGTGCTAAAAGAATAAGAAGCAACGCACGGATACTGTTGGTAATAATTAATACCTGCTTTTTATTCCACCTATCAACATATGCACCGGCAATTGAACCGAAGAATATTGCTGGAATCGTAAATGAAAGAACAACTCCTGAGACAGCAGTATTTGAGTGTGTTAAGTTATATACAGTAAAAATTAAAAAGAAGTTAAAAAGATTTGTGGCAACTTGAGTAAATACCTCTCCAATCCACAAATATAAAAAAGACCGTTCTAAGAATACGCGAAAAATATGTGCGTTCATGATTATGCTTTTTCCGAGTATGCGCCGGTACGTGTATCAACACGAATCATCTCACCCGTGTTAATAAAGAGAGGTACTTTTGTTTTCATTCCATTTTCTAAAATTGCTTCTTTAAAAACATTTGTTGCTGAATTTCCTTTTGCACCTGGTGCTGTCTCCGTAACTTTAAAAGTCATCTTTGGAGGAAGCAAAACTGTCAGCGGTTCATTGTCTAAAAAACTTACATTAAAGGTCTCCCCTTCTTTAAAATAGATATGTTCCGGAACAACTTTGAGAGGGATACTCACCTGTTCGTAAGTTTGTGAGTCCATGAAATATACTGCTTCGTCATCTTTGTAGAGGTATTGCATATCCTTTTTTAAGACAGGCATATCATGAATTTTTGCTCCATTAATGTAGCTTTTATCTATAATAGAACCTGTTTTGACATTTTTTACTTTTACCTTGATATTCGCTGAGCCACGCCCCATCTTAATATGCTCATAGGACAAAACGGTAAAATACGCTCCATCTTCTTCATAGGTTGTCCCTGCACGTAATTCAGTTACCGAAATCATATTATTTTGCCTTCCTTTTTACTCTAATCAACCCGGAACATGGAATAACTTCAATGTCTCTTTTCTCTATCTCATCAAAAAAGATATTTGCTCCAATTGAGTCGCTAGACATATGTCCGGCATTAATAATATTCACGTGTAATTTCCTTAACTCTTTCAATGCATCTTCTTTGATATGCATATCAATTACTGTTCCTACTCCTGCTTTTGCTAACTCTATATACCATTCTTTTGATGGATTTGTACCGCCAGTAAAGAAAAGTGCAATCTTTCCTGCTTTGCTTTGATGTGATCCTGAAACAACAATCGGACCTGCTTTGCCACGTTTTGCTTCTTGATATTCAGGGATCTCAAGCATTGTATCCATGATGTCTCCGACAGTATCGAATTCTTTATCCATAAGATGTGCCTTCATAAACTGATCTCCTAAGTTATCCCACACGGTATGGAGTGTCATAAAAGGAATAGCAAGAAGTCGTGCCGTATCAATTGTTTGGTTATGATTAATCGGATGGATTCCTCGTTCAACATCCCTCATCCGCTCGCGCAGTAGTGCATCTGCCAGATGAATTGGAATGCCCGCTTCCGCACTTACTTCGATTTGCAGATCCATAACTTCGTGAAGACTCGCAAATGCATTTCCTTCGGGATGGTGACCGATTAAAAGATCAATTTTAGCACCTTTCTCATTTAATCTATCGGTTAATAACACTTCCGTTGCATTTGCATCTATTCCCGCCAGAATTTTTTTCACTTCTTTTTTTGGATTGTCGCTGAATATGCGTGTATCGGAGTAAGGATTGGTTAATGCCTCTTTATCAAAATACTTTTTTTTCTTTTCGGGTAGCTCATCATAGCGTTTTTTATTTTTTTGAAGATATCGTTTTACTGAGTCTAGCCCCCTTGGATCCGCATTCATTCCCATCTCTAGAGCTAAATCATATATTTCTTGAATAGTCATGCCATCAAGTATATAATAGTGAAGCGTTTATTTCAAGGCTTGACTAAAAATTAAAAGCAAATAATTTGCGCCGAGGTGGTGGAATGCGCCGCTACGATGTAGCAAGTCCTCTTGAAGGAGCAGACAGCCGAAGGCAAAAATATGAAAAAAGTTAGCGAAACTAAAATAGATAGTTAAACAGGCCGAGGTGGTGGAATGGCAGACACGAAGGTCTCAAAAACCTTTGGAGATTACACTCCGTGGGGGTTCGACTCCCCCTCTCGGCACACACACTAGTAATGTAAGATAATAAATCTAATATGTCACTTAATGATAACGAACTTCCACCTCTTGAAGCACAAATAGCAGCATATACAGATTCTTGGAAAAATGTTCTTCGCTGGAAAACAACTGGTTCGGCAGAGGTAACAACTCCTCATTTCAAACATGTTAACGTTACCTCTTTACTTCCTTTTAGTGGAGCTTCAAAAGAGTCCTCACGAGCAGAGAACCCTCTTGCTGCTCCGATTGCCCAAACGAGTATAGATTGGCTTGCCTCAAGAAACCTCTCTGAACGAACTCCCTCCAATATTCATATGATACTTTACCCTTTGGAAAAAGGAGGCCAACTATTTCCAAGTACTTCAAAAAATGCACAAGGCTTTCATCATATAAGAGGTGGCTATCCATCAGCATTTGTCGGAATGAGACACGTAGAAGAAAATCAGTGGTCTATGCAACCACTTACAGTAGGACATGAAATAGGAGAAAATATGATTTCACAAATGGCAAAAAATCAAGATGGCGCTGTTGGTTTTTATGGCTTAACTCTTGCTGACCATCCACTAAAAGAAGGATTCTGTGATGTATTAGGGCTTGATTATTTTAAGTTTTTTATCCAACAATCACAAGGAAAAGATATCCACCACACATATGATCAGGCAGTTGCTAGAGCATTTCACGAATTCGACACACGAAGACTTCTTGGCACTCTACCTTATAATCAAGCAACACCTGATGAACAACAATTTCTCAGATATCCAGTAGCAGGAAGTATTGCCTCACGAATTGCACAAACATATGGTCTAGAAAAACTTATCTTATATTTTGAAAGTGAAGCTGCAGCAAAAAGAGCTCAGGATACGGAATTTCTTGCTAACCCTTCATTTCTCATAGAACGCCCACATATTATTTCTCAAAGAAAAGAACTGAGAGATTTACTACAAACTCTTGGATATGAGCCTGAACAATTTGCGGATCTTGGTACTTCATCTAGACCATTGGATGATAGACCAGAGGGTGCAATTGCTGCAAAAATTGCAGATCAATTTTCAGAATGGGAACAGGCTGAAGAGGATGCACAGCGTAGTTATGAAATGAATGATACTACTCATGAACAACAACGACAAGAACAACATCCAAACTTCATGCAGATGGTACAAGAAAGTATCACAGAATCAGCAGCAAGAGAAGCATTTGGAACTGAATTTTCTTCTGAAACTTTTCTTAATGAATGGAGAACTGAATTATTGCAGAGAGTAAACTAAATACTTATCATAATGTGGTAGAATAGTTGGTACTAAATCTCCAGTATCGATATGAAGTACTTTATTACAACAATTGTTATTCCAATTTTATTACTCATTTCTCCATTCTCTGCTGCGGCACAAACTGCAACACCTGAAGCAAGCTTAGCGGTGAAAGCATCTGCAAGCGCACAACAAAGTAAAAAACAATTGAAGCAGGTCCTGCAAAATATTAATGAGATTACCAATCCCGAACAAGACAAGCAAAAAAATACTGTGCTTTCAGAATTACAACAAAATAGAAATGTTGCTCACTTATCACTTATAAACGCTTCTCCTTTCGCAATTCAGTATGCGATAAAAGCAGGAGTCCCGACCAATACGATTGTCCTGATTTTGCTTTTGCCCCTTCTGGCAACAATTGTTGTAGCATTTCGTTATCTTGTTGGTCTTTCCGGCATTGGCCTCCTGGTACCGATTGCGCTTTCTATCACCTTGCTAGCAACGGATGTAACACCGGGTTTTATTATGTTGGCTGCAATTATTGTTGCGTCACTTGTTTCTCGATTTTTTCTTAAGCGCTTCCCTATTATGCAAATGCCAAAAATTGCGCTTTCAATGCTGATGGTTTCGATATTTTTATTAATTGCGCTTACCATCAGCTCAATTTATGGAATTGTTGATGTCAGAAATCTTTCTATTTTTCCAATTCTGTTATTTATCTTATTAAGTGACCGGATCGTTACCATCTTTTTGGAAAGGGATTTTATCGAGACTATTCAGACAACCGTTATTACACTTTTTCTCGCAATCCTTGGATTTTTACTCCTCACATGGGATCAACTAAGGCTCTTTACTTTGATTTATCCTGAATTTATACTCCTGCTCATTCCGATAAATATTTTGATCGGTAGATACTTTGGTCTGAGAATGACTGAGTATATTAAGTTTCAACCTGTTCTCAAACATGCCAGTAAGTAAAACAGTATTGGGCATGAATGCCCGCAACTTTCTTTATATTAGACCCTTTAACAAACCTTCAGCAAAACACCTCGCTGACGATAAGCTTGAGACAAAAAATTTACTTTTGGCAAATAATATTCCAACGCCAGAACTTCTCGCAACTTTTTACACAAGAAAAGATGTCCGTAATTTTGAATGGAATCTTCCTGAAAATGGCTTTGTCATAAAACCTGCACGAGGATATGGCGGCAGCGGAATCATTGCTTTCAAAAGTTGGAGAAACGGTATCGGAACAACTGTCAGCGGACAGGAATATACTATTCAACAGTTGGAATCACACATATTCAACATCCTTGATGGCGCTTTTTCTTTGCAGTACGCGCCGGATAAAGCGTTTATTGAAGAGCGGGTTATTCAGAGTCCTTTTTTTAAAAAAATTGCACCCGTTGGACTTGCTGATATCCGTATCGTTGTTTTTCGACTGGTTCCTGTAATGGCAATGATGAGAATCCCCACACTACAATCCTTTGGAAAAGCAAATCTTCATTTGGGCGCTTTGGCTGTGGGAATTGACCTTGCAACCGGCATTACAACAAGTGCGACAAGTAAGAGCCGTATGATCTATTTTATCCCCCAAAGTAAAAAGAAAACTGCAGGAATGAAGCTTCCTAATTGGGAAGATATGCTACTCCTGGCATCCAGGACACAACAAATTATCGGTCTTGGGTTTGCCGGAGTTGATATCGTGATTGATGCAAAAAAGGGTCCGGTTATTCTGGAAGTTAACTCAAGACCGGGACTCAAAATTCAAAACGCGAATCTCGCATCGCTTCGTACACGACTTGAACGGATTGAAGATATGGATATCCCCTCACCCAAGCGTGGTGTAACATTGGCACAAACGCTTTTTGCAGAAAAATTTTCGGAGAAAGTGACTACTTCTCCACAAATACTTCCTGTTGTCTATCCTGTTTTTATTAGAATAAAAGATTCGGTAAAAGAAATCAAAGCCAAACTCGATACCGGCGCTTATCGATCATCAATGGATAAAAATTTGGCGGAAGAATTGGGATTACCCATTGAGAAAGAACAAATTTTTATCAAATCTGCAAGCGGACAAGCGTATCGTCCAACCGCAAAATTGTCATTTCAACTTGCCGGCAAAAAAATAACATCGCAAGTTACACTTGTAAACCGTTCACATTTAAAATATCCAATGATTGTCGGAAGAGTTGACCTTAAAGGATTTTTGATACGCCCGGAAATTGATCATGAGCAAGATAACGATCTGATTGATGAAGTGGAAGAGTGATATATGAAACATAAATCTTCAAAACGTTAACCCTTATATTTTTTCATTTATAAAACTTCAATTCCAAACTTCTTCAATTCTTTTGTCAGTAAAAAAACTGACAATCCTGTTGCTCCGGAATCATCTCCTTCAATTTTCTGGATAAACACTGCTGCCAATTCATGGACAGCATATGCTCCTGCTTTATCAAAAGGTTTCTCCCGCTCAATATATTCGGCAATTTCTTTTGAAGAAATCTTACGAAACCAAATTTTTGTTTCAGTCGATTTCGTCACTCTCTTTTTCGTTTCGGTATCTAGTAATGTAAAACCTGTAACTATCGAATGCTCAGTGCCACTCAATTTCCGGAGTATCTTTTTGGCAGCTTCTTCATCCTTTGGCTTGCCGATTACTTCATCACCACAGACAACCATTGTGTCTGCGGCAAGAATAATTGCGTTTGTAAACTTTGCCCCGACTGCTTCTGCTTTTTGTTTGGATAATGCTTCAACTTGTTTACGAGGAGTCAGACCAGGAATTAACTTTTCCTCAATTTCACTTGGAAAAACGCTAAAGTGTAATCCGAGTAATTCTAATAATTGTTTTCTGCGAGGAGAGGCAGAAGCAAGGATTAACTGTTTCATTGAAATCATAAAGAAGTACGTAATGTCTCTTCTCTGTTATATCTATCTATTGCCAATTGAATTAATCTATCAACTAGTTCAGTATATGAAATGCCACTCGCTTCCCACATTTTGGGATACATGGAAATATTGGTAAAACCCGGTATTGTATTTGCTTCATTAGTATAAAAAGTACCATCCTTTGCGAAAAAGAAATCAATACGTGCCATGCCTTCAAGACATAAAGTCTGAAAAACTTTCTTTGCTAATTTTTGTAATTCTTTCACTTTTTCTTCTGACATTTTTGCAGGGATTTCCAATTGTGCAGCTTTCTCATCCAAGTATTTTGCATCATAATCATAGAACTCATGACTCGTTATTACCTCACCAGGGACTGAGACAATCAGGTCTTCATTTCCGAGAACTGAAATTTCTATTTCCCGTCCGATGATATTTTCTTCAATAATAACTTTTGTGCTATACAAAAACGCTTCTTTCAAAGCAGGGAGAAATTCTTCAACCTTATGCACTTTGTTTACCGCAACTGAGGAGCCGAGATTGGTAGCTTTTACAAAAAAGGGCAAACCGAGCTTTTTCTTAACTGCTGCAAAATCTATTTCCTCATCTTTTCTGAAAACCAAAAATTTTGCAATGGGAAGACCTGCTTCGTGCAATAACCGTTTGGTTACATCTTTATCCATTCCTACTGCCGAGCCCAGAACACCTGCGCCGACATACGGGATATTCATCAACTGCAATGCTCCTTGAACTGTTCCGTCTTCACCAAACGTTCCGTGGAGTACTGGAAAAACAACATCAATATTTTGGAGCTGAGCAGCTCCTGAAGAAATCATCATGCTATTCCCTCCTTTTACTACTAAAGATATTTCACTGTCATGATTTAACGACTTTTGGTGAGAAAAAGATGAGTCAAGTAAGTAGTTTTCTTTCAACTGATGCCATACACCTTCTTTGTCGATACCAATCAAAACAGGTTCATATTTCTCTTTATCAAGCGAGTGTACGACGTTCTTTGCAGACTGGATAGACACTTCATGCTCGGCAGATTTTCCTCCAAAAAGAACAGCAACTCGAATTTTTTTCTTTGGTGTAGTCATAAAATTAATTTGAATTGATGAAGTATCTTGTCAATCTTTCCATCCCTTTTATTATATCCTCTTTACTTCTTCCAAAGCAAAGACGAATATGATTTTCACCTCCCGGTCCAAAATCATTTCCCGGTACCACAGCGACTTGTTCTTTTTCAAGAAGTTCGTAACAAAATGCAACACTACTTTGTTCTTTTAATAATCGTGGAAAGAAAAAATAGGAACCTTTCGGCAATTGATAACTAAGATAATTTTCTAAATTATCAAGATATTTTTGCATCAGCTCCCGATTCTCTGCATAGATAATTTTATTATTTTCAAGGATTCTTTTTCTATTTTCAAGTGCTGCAAGTGCAGCGTATTGCGAAATGACTGGTGCGCAATTTACCAATGCATCATGAATAGGAAGAATCTTTTGAGTCACTTTTCTGTGACTATGTAAAAATGCGACCCGCCAACCGGTAAGTGAAAAATCTTTTGAAAAACTAACTACACGAATAATAGTTTCTTTAAATTCATCATTAACGCTTGGAGTATACATATCATTATTGTCAAAAAGCATATTGCCATATACCTCATCAAGAATCACAATTATATTTTTCTTCTTAGCAAGAGTACAAATTTCAGTCAGTTCTTCCTTTGAATAAATTGATCCTGTGGGATTGTTGGGATTACAGAGTAAGAGTGCCGCTGTTTTTTTTGTTATACTTTTTTCTAATAAAAGGATATCTAGATTCCAACCATTACTCTCGTTGAGCGGCAGAAAAACAGGCTTACCTTTTGCGCTTTCAACAATTTTATAATATGCAGAATAACTTGGTGTTGGAATAATAACTTCATTACGTAGTGGAGTTAAAAGAGATAAAATAACTGCCATTAACCCTTCTGTCGCTCCTGCAGTGATAAGAATTTCATCCGTGCTATACTGCATATCCTCAGTCAATAACATTTCTGAAATCTTTTGTCGCAACTGCAGTATTCCTTGCGGATCAGAATATGCATCGACTTTATTTTCCTGCATCGCTTCAATAACGGCAAGCCGAATTGCATTATCACTGGGATGATATGGAATTCCTTGGCTTAACGATACGACATGTGGATTGTACCGCGCATAGGTTTCCATTTGTTTTATTGCGTTAAGAGTCATAGGAGCTATTGTTACATATGAAATTACTCTCGTCAAAAGATGCAATTTGAATCAAAAATTCCGCGCCTAGCTTATACCTAAAACGATCATCGTCCAAAAATAATAGACATTTATTCGCTTTGGTTATATAATATATCTAAATTTTATGGAAAAAATAATAAAAAACGCTCTGGCAGATCTGGGGTTAACTGAAAAAGAAATACGTTTTTTTCTTACCAATTATCAATCAGGGCCATCGACAATAAATGATATTGCAAAAATCGCACGAATAGAACGCTCTACTGCTTATCTTATCGCACAAAATTTATTAAACAGAAGCCTTATTCTAGAAGATTTCAAACGATATAAAAAAACTATCATCACTGTTGAACCAAAAACTCTTTTAAGAATGTTGTTGGCAAAACACCGGCAAATTGGGCGGCATGAACAAGCGCTCCAAGAAAATCTGCCCGAACTTCAGGCGATTCATCAATCATCCACTATCCGGCCAAAAGTGAGAACTTATGAAGGGACACAAGGACTTCTTGCAATATGGAGAGACATTCTGGCTGATTCCCAAGAAGTTCTGCTGTGGACCAATCAAGAAACAGAAAATAATGTCTTTTCAGAAAAATATCATTCGCTCTTTATTGCGGAACGAATAAAGAAAAAAATTGATATGAGAGTTCTTGTAGTAAATAATCAAAAAGGAAAACTGCTAATAAAAAGCGATACCAAACAAATGCGTCAATCAAAACTGCTTCCAAAAAATGTATTTTTCAGTGCTGAAACATATATCTATGGAACTAAAGTTGCTACTCTTGATTACAATAAGGACATTATCGGAATTATTATCGAAAGCGAACAAATTGTGCAGTCTCATCGAGCGATGTTTGATATGACATGGGGAAATTTATGAGAGCTTCTTCTCTCGTTTCTCATCCCAAAATTTCCCTCGACGCGGGAGTTTTTCAACATCAGCTTTATTGTTCAATAATTTCTCAATAATTCCTTCCAACAGTAATGATTGCGAGCCCTTAAATAGCACTAGTTCTCCACCCTTCAAATCTCGTTGCATATCAAGAGCCACTGCATATTTGTTTTCTTTTGGATAAAAACTAATATGATCTGTCCGATGTGCCATTTTCATTAATTGTGGATATGTATACTTTTCCATACGAGACCCAACTAAAATAATTCTTTCGAATGAATACTTTGCTAACGCCTCAGCCAATTTCTCATGCTCTTCTTTTTCTTCTTTACCCAGCTCAAGCATGTCGCCAATGACCACCCATTTTTTCTTTTCAGAAATTTCTGAAAACATCGAAAGCATGGCTTTAATTGAGCCCAAATTGGCATTATATGAACTATCAATAAGTGTTGTATTTTTTATTCCTTGAAAAAGAGAACCTCGTCCCGGCGGAAGAGAAAAATTACTAAACGAGGAGTCAATTCTTTCACCAATACGACTCATTACTATCTTGCAGCTAATCAATGCATAGACAATATCTTCTGGAAGTAAAAACGGGAAAGAGTATGTTTGTTTATCTATTACAAATTCTGTGCCGCTGGCGTTAACATGATATTTCTGAAGAGATGCTTTTTTGCTAATTTTTTCTACTTGTGCTTTTGTCCGCGCAAGTTGTTTGATAATTAAATCAGAATCGCCATTGACGATGCATGAAATGGAACAATATGCAAGAAAATAGCCGTATTCGTAAGCAATCGCTTCATCAACTGTTACAAATTTTTTCTGAGAAACGAGCGAGTCAAAATTCATACTATGTGTTCTGGAGACATTTACCCATAAAACGTGATCGGGTCTTAAAAATTCTGCGAGGAACTTCCCCTCACCGGGCCTATCACAGTCTGCCTCGACGACATATATTTTTTCTTTGGGAGGAGTTTTAAATGCTTTAATTGGCGCTTTAATAATGAGTTTAAACCATTCAGATGTTTGCAAACTTTTTCTGTGCAGATCCAAAACATCAAATGGCACACCGTAGCTACTATTAGCATGATGAGAATATTTTGCTTTTTCTCCAATTTGCGATTCTAATAAATGTAAAAGAGTCGTCTTGCCACTTGATCCTGTGACAACAACAATTTTCGGATGCCAACGCTTGAGACGAATCGCAGCAAAAAATTTAAAATATGATGCGAGAGGAAAATATAACACCTTTTTAATTTCTTCCATGATCTAAACTTAATTGTAGCAGAGATTCGAGGTTCTGTTTATGCAGCAGAGGATTCCCTCTTCTCAACACTACTAAACCTTATTCTGTTACCTTGAAACAGAAGATCAATCTCCCCTGTTGGGCCGTTGCGGTGTTTGGCGATGAGCAGTTTGGTTGGAATATGCGTTGGAGAACTTTCCGTATCCGGTCGATAAAGAAACATCACGACATCGGCATCCTGCTCAATTGTTCCGGATTCGCGAAGGTCTGCAAGTTGTGGTTTTTTCTCACCCCGGTGTTCAACAGCACGCGATAACTGTGATGCGGATAATACTGGAATCCCAAGTTCTCGGGCCAAATTTTTTAACGCTTGAGAAATCATCGCGACTTCCTGCACACGGCTTTCATAGCGTTTGCCCGGAACAATAAGCTGCAAATAATCAACGATCAGGACAGAAAGGTTGTGTTCCATCTGAAGCCTACGGGCTTTACTGCGCATTTCCACCAAAGACAACCCAGGGGTGTCGTCAATAAAAATTGGCGCATCAGCAAGTTGTCCCATCGCGTCTGAAAGCTTGCCAAAATCATCCTCAGATAATTTCCCTGTCTTGAGCCGCCATGCGTCAACGTCCGCCTGTCCGACAAGCAAACGATCAACAAGCTCTTCTTTACTCATTTCAAGAGAAAATATGCCAACGGGATTTTTGTCGTTGACTGCAATATGCTGGGCGATATTTAACATAAAAGCAGTCTTCCCCTGACCCGGACGTGCTGCGAGAATAAGCAAATTATTTTTTTGCATACCGGAAAGCATACTGTCCAGATCAAAAAATCCTGTCTTTACACCCCTCAGTCCAACACCTTCTTTTTGCAGTTCATCAATTCTGTCAAAACTCTCAGTCAAGGTCTCTTTCAAGGCGATAAATCCTCGTGTCAGATGTCCCTGTGAGATTGAAAAAATTGACTCCTCAGCTTTATCCAACAAATCCTTTACTTCACTCTCTGCCTTGTATCCAATTTCAACAATTTCTGTCCCTGCAGTGATAAGTCGACGTTTGGTGGAGTCTTCTTTTACCATTTGTGCATAGGTTGAGACATTGGCAGCTGTCGGAACTTGTTCAACCAAATCCGTTAAGTATGAGGTGTCAAATTTCTTGAGGAGTTTACTTTTTTTTAGCTTCTCAGTGAGAGTCAGAAGATCGATTGGCCTTCGTTCTTCATAGAGAACCAGCATCTCACCGTAAATTATACCGTTAATATCACTATAAAAATCTTCTGACTTGAGAATTTCACTAACAGGGACAATAGCATTTTTATCGATGAGGATGGCGCCTAAAACGCTTTGTTCGGCAGTATCGTTGTGAGGTAAGATCTTTATGGACATAGAGTCAGGTAATTAGCATTTAGTGTCTAGTTGCAAACATGAGGTTTTTAGCAGTAATGAGTAAATACTAAACGCTAACCGCTAGACGCCAGACGCTAACAAAATTGTTTCCATTTCTGTAGGGAGTTTACCAAGACTGGCAGAATATTTATTCATCTTTTGCAATTTTTCTTTCTCAAACCCTTGTGCCACATCAGTTGCTTTTTCTCCACAGAAAAGAACTGCGTTCACTGCAAGCGAAGTGAGAAATGATGCATCAGCGGTCTCATCACAATTGACTACGACTACATTGTGCTCTTTTAATTTATGTTGCATCGCGGAAAGTAAGGCAATC